>Ga0065711_1029196_pt1 | contig 37182 bp, 22 predicted proteins | sample Hoacrofraction12_FD_59098 | JGI IMG/M metagenome (GOLD analysis project Ga0065711, IMG submission 59098) | Hoatzin crop microbial communities from Cojedes, Venezuela - Epithelial fraction 12 v2 (version 2) | ecosystem: Host-associated > Birds > Digestive system > Esophagus > Crop | place...
CCCCCCCCTTACTTTTTAGTTTCTCCTTGATTTGTGAAATTTTATTTGAAATATTGTGTCATAGTTATGGCCTTGTCAATACTTTGCAGAATGGAATAGCTATGTTTCATGACCTTCATGCAATGCTTCTCTACCTTCAGTCCGGAATTACTTTTGCTCTGTATTCATGTTCTCAACTTGTTTTGTTTGAGGTTTACTGTAACCCCAGGTACATTTCTGCAGTGACGTTGTGTAAACAGTTATTCTCATTTTTTGTATTTACAACTTTAATTCTTCTTTCTCAGTAGTATCATCTTCTTGGTTAAATTTCATGGCATTTCTTTGATAAGAGGCTTTAACCGTGTCCTTGAGAATCTTTAAGGTATTTGCAGCACCCACAAATTGTTTCTGCTCCATCAACCATATCACTACCGGAAATTCAGAATATAATTCAAAACCTATGACAGATCTTCCTTTTCATCTACCACCTTTCCAGGCTACAAGTAACTATTAATAGCTATTCTATGAACATCTTATTTTCTTATTATTTTCAATTGGTTGTGCAGGCATTTAATGTTAACTTCACCTAAATGACATATCTTTAATTTTCCTATGTAAAAGTCGAATGCCGGAAGCTTTGCTAAAAGCAAGATGGATATATTAAACTTCTTCCCACTGGTTTCGTAGCCCTGTCAGGGAAGTAAATTTGATTAGTGTGACACCATGTATTTTAGACAATCCATTTTTATATTTCTTGTCATTCTAGTATCATCTACTGGCTTACAGAAATAATTGTTTCATTTTTTTTCCACTTTCTTTCAGATATCAGAGTTTGATCTTCAGTTCCTTAGTGATGTGTTTTTACTTCTTTTCATGTAAAGGTAGGTACTTTTTTACTTTGGAATATCTCTTACCATCCTTGAGCCCTTGAAGATAATAATTAATGATTTGGAGGTTGCTTTGTCTTGTTTCTTAAATGCACAGAGTAAATTTTCATAAGGCTTAACTGCTTTGACTGTATCTCACTTTAACAAATTCTTTCATTGTTTTGACTTGTTTTACTATTACCAGTTGCAAATGCTAATTGTGTTGATTATCTGGTCACACTTAATTTTTCTTAGGAAAATTGGAGCAAAAAGGCACTGAGTTTTTCAGTTCTTCTCATCATCTGTTATTTACTTTCCTTTACCAATGAATGCTATATTTGTTGGGTTTTTTTGTCTTATGAAATTGTGTATTATGTCTGTTGTTTGGTTTTGCTCCCCTTTTTCCTCTTTGCTACCACACCAATCTTCTTTTTGCCTCTGCCATGCACAGAAATCCACAGCTCTGCATGTAGGTTGTGTCTCATTTTCTTCTTTCTTTTTTCTTTCTTTTTTTTGTTTTGTCAGCTTTGTTAAAGCAAATTACGATTTCTTTTGCTCCCTAATGGAATCTTCTTCCTGATTAATAGTATCTAATTCACAGTCCATCACTAAGAAAGGATATATTGTCCCCGCCTGGACAAGGTCCTGTGCAGCCTGCTGTAGGCAACCTTGCTTCGGCAGGGGGCTTGGACTAGATGACCCACAGAGGTCCCTTCCAACCCCTACCATTCTGTGATTCTGTGATATTAATTCATATTTCTCAGAACTCAGTTTTACTTGCCATTATGTCACTGGTTGCTCTTAGAAGATTCTCCCGCAGCTTTTCATATTCAGAGTTATAGTACTCTGAAAATTCTGCCATGTTATGATGATCTTGTCTAGATCATGGAGTCATAGAATCATTTAGGTGATCATTAAGATCAACTACTCATGCCCTTTGTTTCTTCTTTCTTTCCTTTTTTTTTTTTTTTTTAATTTCCCTCCCATTTAGCTACCTAATTGGTGAGACAATTTGCTTTCATATAACCTGTTTTTTGTGGGGGAATCTGAATTGATTACATCAGCCAAAGCTCTGTGTCCATACACTTTCTGTCTCTTGCAAAGAACTTTAACAGATTTTTGAGTCATGACCTCTCTTCATGGCATATTTGTGGCACCCGACATTAGACATCTACTGCACAGATGTCTACATGTAAAGAAATCATCCTCTTCTTCCACAGAAAAAAAATAAACAATCTTGGGGTGGAATTCAATTTAACAACATAAGTAAAAGTCTGCTGTTTATTCAGATAGTGTAATCTTTCCCAATACTTGATATTTATCTGTATGTCTATTAAATGCATTATTTTTAACAGTTTCAGCTGTGCAATTTGTGTGATACAAACACTAGCCTTATTGGTCTCTTGTCCCTTGAAACCTCTGTCGCCTCACTGATTTCTTTCGCAGTGAGCCGTTACAAGGAACTTGTGTAGCTTTTCTGCTAGGGCTAGATTTTTTCTGAGTACTTCTTTTAAACCTTGATCATCTAGTAGCCTTAGAGACACTCTTGTCAGCCTTTCTACTGGCTTTCTACTTCTTCTTTGAAGGGTAGTTAGTATTTGGTTTTATGCCTTATGCAACATTTTCCTCAACATTTTTTTTTTCTTATCGGAATTTTTCTTCCAGAGCTTGTTCTTTTCTACTTTCTTGTTTGGACATGACTCTAGACATCGTCTTATTTGTGAGCCTGGAGTGAGATCACTCTACATCATCTCTGCGCAGCGTTCTTCCTTTTACTCATAAACTCTACAAATAGGAAGCTGCAAGGATAAATACAGTCTTCATAAAAATGTCATGGATAATACATCCTATAGAGTCACTTACGAGAGAAAAAACCAATTAAAATCTGGGTTGGTTCAGTCAGTCTTAGAGCTACACATCCCCCTCACTTGACTGTAGGGAAAATTTAGGGTGCCATTAGTCCTCAGACAGGCAAGGTGAGCACGAGGAACCTCAGTTCCACTGATGTGAATGTGAATTAAGTGCTCAGCCTGTTTTGGAGCTGAGCAAATCCCACCAGCTATTTTCAGGACTGCAAATACTTTAGAAAATCGAATCCATCAAACTTACATTTTGCTGTACATAGGTGAACGAGCTCTGATTGTGGGAAAGGCTGATCCATGTGCTATATGAGTGGAGAGTTGATGTTCAAATGATTTTTGGCACAAGAGCGCTAGAACCATGTTAGGCAATCCAAGAGGTTCCGATTCCCACATCAATTTCTGAACTGTTGTTTTTCTTCTATTGTTTCTTCTGAACTCAGTGACCTGTAATAGATTTTATTTCTGTTTCAGTGCCTCTGGTGTTTGTATTTTTCTTTTGTTTAGTTATGTTTTCTTCCTCCTTTTCCTGGGATACTTTTACACTGAGATATCTTTCAGCTAAATCCCTTTGTCCCCTGCAATGTTCTTTCTAACAGATCACACTTAACAATACTGTTCTGTCCTCCTTTCAAAAGTGCTTGCAATGCCCTTGGTTTGTGATATTTATTTCACTGTGTCATCTTTTCCTTTTTTCCTTGTTTTTTTTTACAAACTCTAAAAATCTGGGGTTTATTATTCCTTGGACCACGCACCTGCAGTGGTTTCCATGGCAACACGATTCTGCAGCCCCTAGCTGTTTCATTCCTGATTCTTATTAGCGGTTTGCTGGATGCTGGTAAAAGTGCTGTTGGTCTGGAGAGGCAACCTTGCAGCTGATATCACAAGCATTTAATTACTTTGAAATTGCTTGTCTGGTTGCAAGTCCAGTCCATTTGCCTGCAATGAGAACATAAGTCAGCGATGACTATTTAGTAATCTCATCTCATTAGTTGTGCTTTCTTGTTATCTTTGCAATTACATGCTTAACTTGATAGCTCATACTCAGTCCAATTATTTCTTATGATCTAAGCACATTCGGATTTCACCCGGTTCTTCCTCTGTCTTTCAGGAAACCTGAAAAATAAGTGCATTCCTTTAAATAAAATGTTTTTACTGTGGACAAGTAGAAGCTGGGCTGTCAAACCTCTAAAGTACCTTCACAAAAATACCTCCCTTATGTCCCTGGAAGTAAAGTCCATATTACTTTGAGATGGGGTTTTGAGCAGAGATTGTATGGAAATAATGTAGTGATCTCTCTGTCTGCAAATCTGTCTTAGTTTTATGCCCCTCATCACAGTGGAATCTGAATGTCTAATGAAGAGAAATGATTCAAGGAGAAAATCAATTTTCTTTTACTTAGGTCCTGCCTAGTTTCTGCTGGTAAAAGTCTAGCGGATTAACACCCATTGTATTATTGCTGGTAAAAGCTATGTTAATGACAAAGTCTTTGCTTTGGCTATGCTTATTTATTTTGTTATTCCCATAAAACTAAATGCGAAATAAATGCTGATGCTATGAAAAATACAATAACTTATTCTCTTCTATTTGTAACTAATTTTATAATCACATAAAGTTAGAAGTATATATAAAATTATGTGGCTAAATAAACATACAAATGCACACACAATTTGAAATATCAGTAACATGAAAGGTAGGTTCTAGCTAAAAGAGGAATATTTTTGCCAGGCAAACAAAAAGGAAAAAATCCCCACACCATAAAAACCCTGGTGTCAGACTTTGAGGAATCAAGTCATAAGAGAAAGCAACAGAGAGAAACTGTCTGGGAAACTGGGAATTTTAAGAAGGCTTAGTAGAAGTTTTTTGAAATCTAGACAGATGCCAGATAAAGCTAGCTAGCTGAGCCACGTTTTTACCTTTGCGTGAAATACTAATTCATTGAAAGAGAAACTTTTCGTTGAAAAGGGTTGTTTTGATGATTCTTTCAAATAATCTTTTAAAGTAGTTAAAAAATAAATATAAGCTTTATTTCAAAATGACTTTACAAAATAAATTATTCTTGTTACTTTTATGTCAACATTCAATTATAGGACTTATCCAAATGACATATTATCAATGATACAAATGGCTTTATTACAATTATTGTTTTGTTTTGATTAGAATTTATTTCTGCTCAGCTCCACAAAATTCTTTGATGTAGGGCAGAACTCCAGTCTCCTGGTTTTGGATATGTTTATGAATTTGTAGATTTTTTTTTTCATATAGACTGTAAAATAGACTGGTTTACTTTGTATTTTACATGAAGAAATTATATTCTGTGTACTCTAACAAAAAATGAGGGAGTCAGAAGAATCAATTTCCATCATTCTTAATGTGAAGGCACATTCTTAATGTCACTTAGTGAAGTTTTTGATATTTTCCAGTTTGCGTTTCTCCACCTGCTGGAATGATGATGTGATTTTTAATTAAAGATTTTTTTTAATTAAAGATTTCCCCTTCCTGCTTTTAGTGAGATTCTTAATGGCTTTTAAAACTGTAAAGTGGTTTTTATTAGGTCAGATAAAATCATTAAAAATTGTTCTCTAATATTGCCCATGCATTTCATTTCATATTTATCCTGCCTTGGGCTTTCAATTGAAAAAACCCTATGTGTCCACTGCCTTCTGCAGAAATAAGCTCTGATGTTTCTGAACATCCAGTGTGTTGTTATTTGCTATTTATAGTAACATATATTTCTGTATTCTTGCAAACACTGAAACAAAAGGCTAGAACTGGCTGAAATGTAGGTGGTGTTAACAGCTTCAGCATCACTCGATTTTTACAGATGCTGTAAAGGTGGGCAAGGGCAAATGTGTCTCCAGCTTCCAACTCAGAAGTTTTCATTAAGCAAACAGAAAAAGTGTTCCTGCTCTCTTCTAACCCACAAACCAACGTGGGATCTGCAAGCCCAGCTTGATTCTCCTCTCTTGTTGCCTGGTGACCTGTAAAATGATTCAGCACCTCAAGCACACAACACTGTGCTTTTACCTTTTTGGGAGTGTGTTTCCTGCCTCACAGACACAGTTTTGTAGTCAAAGCCTCTTCAAGTGACTCCTCGGGTGTATCTGTGTAACCCAACAGGAGAAAAAAAAAGTGTTCTGAACACGTCTTACTAAAGATAACCTATGAACTTTTTTTTTGTGGAGAGAAGTTTGAAAAAAATGCTTGAAAACTGTCTACAAAATTTGACCAATATAGGAGTTTTCTAGATTTTGGGTATGCAACTGAGATATATGAATGCTATGAAATTTTTATTCTGTGTTTTTTGTATGTACCTATATACGTACTCACAGTAGAATTAGAGGTCCATAAACACAATTTTTGATGAATCACCATTTTCTTGGAATTTTGAGACTGCTGCAAAAGCCTGCCATGATCTTGGGTGTGAGACATCCACTGCAAAGGTGTCTCAGTAGGTTTAGTGTGTGATTTTTCCTGGGGACTGAACACATCGGTCAGGTTGGATGGCTGCAGCCAAGGCTGAGGACATGAGAACAGCGTGGCTCAGAGGGTGCTCGGAGCTCTGCAGCTAACGATGGGTGACCGATGCCCAAGGAGAAGTGATGATCACAGGCCGGAGGAGAGACAGCGTGTTTTTTAAGGCACAGATACACCTTGCTGGAGCTGTGTTTCCTGAGATTGCCTCACTATGCCCGTGAACTCCATTTGGAGTGGAAAGTTGGAGCTGTGTGCTAGTCTGACTGGATGGATTTGTCTGGCTGCTTTCTGAGTCAATATTTATTCACTGAAATTAATTTTGTTTTCAGAAAGATGTAGTGTGTGATTTGCTTCCCCTCTGGCAATAGGGCTAAACAGCATCAGGTTGCATCCATCAGAACTTTCTCTGCTTCAGCAACACCTTCTTTTTTCTTTAAAAGGTTGTCCAGTAGAATGGACACAAGACCTGGACTAGTAATTAATTAGTTATTCTAAAATTATTTCAAAGTTCTGCCGCACAAAGGAGGAGCTCTGCAAGTTTTAGTATATTGCCTCTATTTCTGCCCCTGTACAGACCAGTATAGCTGGAGTGTATTGAAAACCATTTAGTTCATGTTCGTGAAGCTTTTGAGGCCAAACTGAACCCCTTATTAATTGTGGAGAGTAGTGATTTGTGTATATATTCCTATGTGGAGTACGATGCTTTATCTGCTGGAGCAACTCCACACAATCTGGTAAATATGGGAGTCAAAAATTCATCACTTGCAAGAAAAAAAGGGTACGGATGTTGAAAATCCCCTTTTGCATTCTCAAAGCACATAAACATTAGATTAGCACATCTTGCAGGAGGGGCATCATCCATAAACACCACCTTCCTCCCTGCTGCCCCCGGCAATGTCAGCCTGCTGTTGTTGGTGAGTGAATTACCTCTTTCAGGGAGGAGCAATTAGAATTTGTGTGGCAAAGAAGTCACAGTTCAGCATTTGGCTTCTTACTGGTGAATTTTTATTGTTAAATGGAAAGGGATCCTGTCAACAGTGCTTGCAGAATTCAGACCTTCTGCTGGAAATGAGAGAAATAGTAGTTTTAAGCTGCCAAAATAAGCTCTGAAGTAGTCAAACTACTGCTTTATATGAACATACTGCTACAGATTTTTTTTTCTTACATATGCATGAGTGGAAGCATAAAAAAATGTGGCAAGAAGGACGTTGGTCCTGATATTGTTAGAGATGAAAGCCGCTAATAAAGGCCACTGGCATCTTTGGGGACCCTTTGACTATTTGATTTCACCACAGCTCTGCCTGCACTCTGAACTCACCTGTACTACCCACTTTTCTATGGATTTTTTTTTTAATTGTGCTGCCATAAATGCCATAAATGCTGTGTGTACAGAGCATTGGACTCATCTGCCAAGAGGGGAATGATGCTCAGTATACAACGCGCACTCTTCAGGCAATATGGAGAGATCGCATGGCCAACGTGCTGATGGGTCTCGTCACAGGCAGGCCCAGACAGAACCGTCAAACAAACTAAAAAATCCCCCAGGGACTCACTGAGCATTGTGAAATAGTTGTAGAACCATATGTATGATGTGAGAGGAACAAAAGCAGTTACAAGTTAATTGGTTTAATTTGTTTGGTGAAATAGGAAGGAAATGCTGAGTTGCATGGTGAGAGGTGGGTAATGATGTGCGTACAGCTGGGCTTAAGGAGGTAGTGGCTTCAACTGGCCCTAGCTGTCTGTCACGTTGAAGTGACACTCTCCAGCTTTTCTCCCCCATCATCCGGGCACCTCAGCCCAAGAGCTCATTTGGCTTTGTGCTTCTTTGAGGGTAAGGACTTTCGAAAACGTCCAGCAAGGGTGCAAGTATTAAAGAAAAGGGCAGCTGCATGAACATCCACACTCACAGAGGCTGTCCGGGTAGAAACAAGAGATTTCCACAACTTAGCTACGGGAGCACAGAAAATGCTCTCTTAACCCTCTTCCCAGTCCTGGTTGTAACAGAAGTTCATTCACATTCACGAAAACTCTTCAGACTTGCTGGGACAACTTGCCTGTCGCAATAGATAGGAGTGCTGCATTAAGCAGGAGATACTCATGTTGATTTCAGACTTGGATGAGGATTAGATTTATACAAGTATGTCCTCTCCTGACAGGAGTGCTTTTAAAACCAGAGCTTTTAATTATCTGAGACTAGAGCCTGCCTGTCCCTGAGCACGGGACTATGTCCCATGCAGGGGTGTAACCTGTCTCGGCTCTTCTGAATACAGAGCTAGCAGCTACGTTTCTCAACAGATTGCTGTGGCCATGATTTACATGAATTTGGACAGGTTGTTAGGGAAGTCAAGAATGGTCATGAGAAATGTGTTCAGTTTAACAAACTAGTCAGAAGTGCTGATGCTTCTGGAAAGAAAGTTCCTTTTTATTGTCCACTGAACACCTAGTGAGATTCAGGGTAACAGCTACCCTTGTGAAAGAGAAGATAAAATAAAAGATGGTTTTATTACCTGAGAAACAGCCTTGCTTCAGTCTTACCTTTCCATTGTGGCATATAAACCTTCTGTATGTCTTGGCACCAGAAATGTATAACAATGAGTAGTTTTTGTTGTTGTGTTTTTTGGAGAGGCCATCTGTGCAATGAAATGAAATGTAGATCTGCAGGAATGCTTACGTTGTGGAAAATGGAGCTGGGAAATGGAGTTGAACTTTACAAACAGTTGGGGTTAATCTACATACAGCAATTACTTTTGCTGTCAGCGGTTTAAATTTACCAGTTCAGGAATGTTTAAGAGAATCAGATTTCTTCTTTTAAAATGAAGTATAAGCTACATGTAAATGAGGCTGGGCTGCCCAAAAGCTCCCCTTTAGTTCTACCATACAAGACAGGCTTGCAGGGACTTTTTATTAATTACCTGACTGTGGCTGTGGTGGGAGGTCCCAGTGGAGCCTGAAGGTCAATTATACTGGCTTTATGCACCAATATGTCATCTGCTGCTGTCTGTGCCATGAGGAAATAACAGAGAAGGGAAATCAGTCCCAAGGATTCTTTTGCAGGAGAAAAAGAAATTCAATCAGAGATCTGCACTGCACATGTGCCATTTACTACTTATTTGTATTTACTAGCAATGGCACTCAGTGTGCTTGGCTGATAAATGAGTTCAGAAGGAGCAGGATGGGACAACATACTCAACACACTCAGGGTGGGAATGGGCCCATGTAAAGTGTGAAAAGATCCAGTGATTTAATCAGGGTCTCAAGACTTAAAATCAATTTAATTACCACTGAGCGCGCGTCTCTTCAATAAAAGGTCAGCATTACTTTACCACAAATGGTATATGAGATAGCAAACTTTGCACAACTTTGCACTGTTCATATTTTGAATGCACAATATATGCATAATAATAAAAACCCTCAAACTTCTGACACCATTCCAAAGCACTCTTGAGTCTGCCTAAAAAATGTCCCTGATATTTCTGTAAGGTGGACCAGGCACAGACATATCTCAGTAAAGATTCTCTTGGAAGAGCAAGAAAAGCGAGTCTATTCCCAGTAAAGGGAACCCTGTAGAAAAATATGCAGAAAGAATCTGATTTATTGTTGTATTGCACATTTGTCTTAAGTGTAGTTGTATATGGTTTGCGTGGCAAGGTTTTGGTAGTGGGAAGGGCTACAGGGGTGGCCTCTGTAAGAAGCTGCTAGCAGCTTCCTCAGTGTCCAGTAGAGCCAATGCCAGCCAGCTCCGAGATGGACCTGCCGCTGGCCAAGGCTGAGCCCATCAGCGACGGTCATAGCTCATCTGTGATAACAGATTTAAGAAGGGGAAAAAAAATGCTGTAGAACAGCAGCCAGAAGAGAAGCGTGAGTATGTGTGAGAGAAACAACTCTGCAGACACCAACATTAGTGAAGAAGGAGGGGGAGGAGGTGCTCCAGGCACTGGAGCAGAGATTCTCCTGCAGCCCGTGATCAAGACCATGGTGAGGCAGGCTGTGCCTCTGCAGCCCATGGAGGCCCACGGTGGAGCAGATTTTTTCCCCGTCTGTTTTCCTGTGACAGTAATTGGTGAGTGATCTCTCCCTGTCCTTGTCTTGATCCACAAGCCTTACATTATATTTTCTCTCCCTTGTCCAGCTGAGGAGGGGGAGTGACACAGCGGCTTTGATGGGCTCCTGGCATCCAGCCTGGGTCAGTACACCACAGTAGTGCAAATGAAGATGTGCAAAAGACCTTTGTAAGCTCAAGTTGCCATCTGTAGTAAGAATAAAATCTTACGCTGGAACTAATTACATGACTTCAGGGATCTTGGAAAAGGAGTGTCTGGGGGATCCTCTTGGTGATCCATTCTTTTTCACAAAGCAAAGAAGGTGAGGAAAAGAAAATTCTGGAGCTCAGCCAGCAGTTATGTGAATGATTTAAAACTAAAAGTCTTGTTTCTGAAAAAAAGCAGTGCCCTGGTCTGGTGCTTCAGCCAAAAATGGTTGTAAAATTGGAATTGTTCATTTTCCCTTGAGGGCACAAATTCTGTCAGCCAGCAACTATCTGGGACAGCCACAAATGTCTTAAAATAGCAGCATGAAAAGAGATAAACTAAGTGTTAGACAAACTCAGTCTTCCATGAACAAGTTGAACAAAGAATCATTTGGCTGAAAGTTCCTGTTTCCAGGATTAAGGAGTTGATTACATGCAATAAAGTCAAACAAAGCATCAATGTTTTCTTCTACATAGTTAGAATATATATTTGCTATTGATATAAAAGAACTGAAATATATTTAGAAGTTTTCCATTTTTCAAGTTTCTAATAATATGTTTTGTCATAAATTGACAAATATTTTGCTGGATAGAGGGGTTTGAGTTTTCCTAAGGCACTTCTAAAAGCAATAATTGAAATGAAGGGTTTGATTCACAAAACAGGGATTCTCCCTGACCTTCATCCAACAGTGAAGTGGTGACAGTACTCTGGCTGGTCAGGTCGACTGGTGGAATTGATACCTTCCTCTCTCTCGAGACTGTGAAAAATGTTTTACCACAGACTACTCTGAATAACATCTTTAAAAGAAGTTTTATATGCAACTCATCTCCATCGTCAGTTGTTTGTTTTGAGGGATTTCTCAGGTAAATCCAGTGCTGCATTGCTTTTTCCAGACAGAAGTATTCAAAAACTTTGTCTCAAATTTTAAGTCTTTTGAGAATCTGACTTACATATCTCAGTAAACGTCATACATGCTGAACAAAATTTCTAGTGCTGTTGTGCACATCTGTGTGCTGACATCTAAATGTAGATATCTTAATATTGAACTGAATCATGATTCTAGCTTGCGTATATCAATCTCTATGTAGAGAGATGTTTGGGTGTCATAACCTAGAGCTGAATCCTACCTATAAGGTCACCCTATAAAGCGATGTTCTTAGAAAGCAGTTTGTTAGCATATTGGCGGGACCTTGCAGTGTAATGTGCTGTGGGGGAAAAGGATAACTTGATCCTGGAGTGCTGGATAAGGATAGTAGAGAGTAGGATAAGAAGGTAATTTTTGCTGGCATTGATGAGTAAATGGATTTGTCGCTTAGGTCTTCTCAAATACAATAAAATTTGTGAGAACGTAGAACTGATTTGTAACTATGAAAATGTCTTATAGTGACAGACTTAAGCAGCTGAAAGCTCTACAAAAGACTAAGAGGTGATTTGGTTGTTAGGGATAGGACTCTTCAAAGTAGAGAACAGGGAGTGCTGAAGAGGTTTTATTTTTTGCAGAGAAGGGTAGAAGTATCAATACTTAAAAAGGGTTTGGCTTAGTCGTGCAGATTTCATTTTTAACAGTACATGTAACTAACAACTTGAACAAATATTTAGAAAAAGTGATTTCTTTAACCTTTTAATATTATTGGTCTTCTCTCTCTCAGATGACAAACCTTTAGTAAAACTTGGGTACAAGTTTCTGTAGTAAATGCAAGGAATAAACAGTAGCATCCTGTCAGATGAGCTGATCTCCAAAATTCTTCCCTCTAGACCCTGAATGTAATTTAATGCTGTCTTAGACACAGTATCTTTCTGTGCATAGATGTAGATCTAGGCATGTAGACTTCATTCTACACTACCAGGTATTGTTACGTACATGTAAAGTCAGGTGGAGGGTGATCATTGTTCAAGTATGATATCTCTCCTATCTTAACTTATGTGTACAGTTTTAGAGCTACTTTTTGAATTCTTTTGTCTGCTTGCTATGATTTTATCAGCTGAAATATAAACCATCATTCTTTCAGGTTGTGTGACCTGTACTCGTGCAATTCATTTACATACTTGTTTCCATTTAGAGATTTCACTGCTCACTGAAATCAGGCTATGTTATTGCAGTTATATAACTGAGAGAGTTTCAGAATATAATATTTACTTTGGTATGTGAGCTAAGACACAGAAGAGGACTATTACCACCATAACTTCAAGAAATGCATTTGTTAATAATTAGTAGAAATATTTTCTTTGATACAGCAGCAATCCTGTAGCGTCAAACCAATGCCATGATGTCTGGCCAGCTTTTCTGTCCCTCAGGGCTGCATTCTATTTTGTTCTCTACAGCTGTGGCCCTGCAATCATCCAGTAACACTATCCTGGAAGGAAAACTCTGACCTTAATGGGAGAGCAGAGTTGTAAGTGTCATAAGTCATCCCCAAGAAAGTGAGCAGGGAGGAATAATGAAAGGTCTGGCTCCTTCCCTTTCATATACTTTAGGTCCAGACACATTGTGTAAGATGTGTCTTGTAAGTCACAAAAAGCAATCATTGATCCAGAGCTTAAGTAGACAAGAGAAAGGAGACGAAAGATGTAATTGCAAGGAGACATTAAATGAGTCACCTGCTCTGAAGCCTGACAGAGGAGGAGTGCTGCCTTTCCTTTGCCCCCAAGACCTCTGCACTACATCGGCATCTGTACGGGATTGAGAAGATACGACCAGTTTGATTTGCATGTATGGTTTATAATATTTGAGTGTGTATATCTTTTAAAGATATCTGTGCTGTAAAGGTGAGAGTACTGTAATAGCTATAGACATATCAGGAAAAGCTTTTAAAACCCAGCTAGTTTGCTTAATCGTGCCTGCCTACCAAGGCAAGAGCCTTGGAGAGAAGAGCACACAGACAAGAAAGATTGTTTCAAAAGAGTGAGAAGAAATCTATCTAGAAAGCTGCTTTTTGTGGCATTCACTATGTGAATCGTGTAGGTAGTTTCATGCTTTCTAGAAGAATAAAAATTGTTGCTGGGCTTCTGTGAGAGAAGGCACAGCAGACAAACTGAGGGCTGCAGAGCATGCTGGCTGACAGAGCGCAGCAGCAGACCCGTCTTCATCAGGTGTGAAGCCTCGAACACTTCCTCTGGTTTGACCCTCTTACCAAGAATCAACATTATCATTATTCAGGCTGGGGTAGATTTCATAGGGACATCTTCTTTACGGTAACAAACTGAATTGGGTAAAATCTGTATTGTTATGTGAGTAAACATTACCAGGATTAAAGAGGTGGACTTGGTCTGAAGTGGTCAATATTGTGTGATTAATTATCCTTCCCTCTTGAATTATTTTCAGTTTCCGGTTTGCTGTGGTATTGTGTTGTCATGTTCTCTCTTCTACGTTTCTGAAGTATTTAAATACCTGTTTGCAAAATTCAGAAGACAGCATGTACAGATAATACCTTCCTTTTCTGTTTATTTAGTTTCAAGTAGGAACTCTTAGAAATGAGAACTAGGAATTGGTGCCACTCGCTGTATACCAGCATGGAGGCTGACAATCTGGAAAGCAACTTTGGAGAAAAAGGAACTGGGGGTGCTGGTGAACACCACGTTGAACATGAGCCAGCAATGTGCCCTTGTAGCAAAGAAAGCAAATGGTATCCTGGGCTGCCTTAGGAGGAGTGCTGCCAATAGGCTGGGGGAGGTGACCCTTCCCCTCTACTCAGCACTGGTGAGCCCACACCTGGAGTACTGTGTCCAGTTATGGGTTCCCCAGTACAAGAGAAAGATGGATGTACTGGAGAGAGTCCAATGAAGGGTAGCAAAGAGAAGGCTCGGGCCTACACGATAGCTGGACACGGACTTTTTACAAGGGTGTATAGTGATAGGGCAAGGAATAATGACTTCAAGCTGAAGGAGGGCAGATTTAGATTAGATATAAGGAAGAAATTGTTTACTGTGAGGGTTGTGAGGCACTGGAACAGGTTGCCCAGAGAAGCTGTGGATGCCCCATCCTTGGAAGTGTTCAGCACCAGGTTGGATGTGGCTTTGAGGAACCTGGTCTAGTGAAAGGTGTCCCTGCTCATGGCAGGGGGGTTGGAACTAGATGATCTGTAAGGCTCCTTCCAGCCCAGACCAGTCTACAATTCTATGATCTTTTCCATGTGTATAAACACCTGAAGTAAGACTGCAAAGAAGATGGAGCTGGGCTCTTTTCAGTGGTGCCCAGTGACAGGACGAGAGGCAATGGGCACAAACTGAAACACGGCAGGTTCCATCTGAACACCAGGAAACACTTTTTCACTGTCAGGGTGACTGAGCACTGGCACTGCTTGCACAGGGAGGTGGTGGAGCCTCCCTCCTTGCATATGTTCAAAAGCCATTTGGACACAGTCCTGGGCAACTGGCTTTAGGTGACCCTGCATGCTGCACATGCAGGGTGCTGGGCAAGGTGAATTCCAGAGCTCCCTTCCAATCTCAACTGTTCTCTGATTCAACAGTGAGACCTAGGTGTGTACAATCATTTTTTGTCCTCTTGCTGACACCTTTCATCTATTGTATAAGTACCAAGGGCAATACCTTCACAGTCATATCTGCAGGCACATTCATTCTCACCCAGGTGCAGATAGACATTCAGTTGGCCAGCTCATACTCCAGGCTGGCCAGTCTCCCCTGCAGACTGGGTGTGCAAGTGCCTTGATCATTTCTACATGGTGCCGTTCCTTCAGTAATGTATCAGACTCTTAGCAGGGCATTTTAAGCTGATCGTGGTGCTATGCTCTGCTTCTTGATGCAGGTCTAGGAAATGGTTGGAGTTCAGGCAGAGCAAGGATACAGACCTACCAGAATAGATAAGCCCTTGATATTGGTCTTTGTTTTAACCTCTAATGGTAACTAGTTGTGTGACAGAACTTTGTTACTTGCGTGTGCAATTTGTTCATTTCTGAGGTGAGAAATATCTCCACAGTAGCTTCAAAACTAGTGTTATGATTTTAAAAACCTTAGAAGCATTAAAGAAAAAGAAGAAAAACATGAGGATTCTATTTTTGGAAGCTTATTCTGTGGCTGAACGGAAATTGTATCGTCCATTGCATATGTGCTTAACCGAATCTGTATGAGCCTCCTGAAAACAAAGTTAAATGTCCCTTTTCTGTATGAAAAGCACTTTAGTAAAGCCATTTAGTCAGACTATTCTGATTTGATTTGGATTCAAGCAAAGTCTTTTCATGCTGAAGAAATTATTTTTGGCAGTATTTGAAAAACGACAGAGGAGCTGGTGTTTAAAACGCAGCATGAGAGGAGATGAGAGTTTGGAAGGCAAAGCAGTTGGTGTCCTCTTCCCCTTTGCTTGTCTAATGCTGTTGTGTTCCATATAATTAATAACAATAATATTGGCTCCCTGGTAAAATGACTATATTCAGTTTTGTAGATCAATAATAAACAATATGATATATATCAAATGTGTGATAGCAGATCTGTGTAGGCATTATTTAGACTGAAGCAAATTAAATTAAAGGTCTTGGTTCTAGCAAGTTGCTTTGTAAATTGAAGCTGTTAAAAAGTGTGTTTTCAAATACTTTAAGAACTGTGGATGAGAAGTACTGTAAGATCTGTATTTCTATTGTAATTATTTACATTTCATCTTTAAACTTTTGCTTAGGAAAGACTTGAAAATATATTTATTAAATACTGTAGCCAGTTAATTCCACTTTGAAGTTAATTTCAATTTGTTTGCAAATCAGTATTCAAAGATTTCTGTTAATAATTCTTGAACTGCAAATTTCTGAAAAAAAACCTGTTTTTAAGGATTCTACAGGCAGTGATGACCTTTTTTATTCTTAATATAACATATGTATTTTGAATCTTACTAGGTATTTTAATTTCTTCTTTCTTTTTTTTGAAACAAAGTTGCTTTCTCTGAAGTTGTCTTCCTACAAACTTGCCCTTGCTACAGATAGGATGGCATATCAAATCAATAGCAATGATACAGAGATACAAAAAGATTTAGCTAATAATTTGATTTTTTTTTTAATTGTAGTCAGTATTTAAAGAGAGTCTTATAACTGCAGTTTCTCTTTACCTAGTTGCCCAAACTGAGTTTTGATCTGTTAAGCACAGTCTGAATACTGTTGCGGGTTTTTATTTTCAGAGCTAGTTCCACGGGAAAATCCTGGGGAGGTTTTGTGCTTTCTGAGAATGAAATGGGTTCCACTTCATCTGTGAAATACATCAGAGCTAGATTCTTATAGCTGAATCAGCAGGAGAAGAAAAGGTAGAAATCTCAGACTTCTAATATTGTCATAAATTACTAATATAAAGGAAAATTGCCAGCAAAATTAGAAAATATTAGCAGATGTTTTCCCAAAATGTTAACTAGCCAGGAATCTGAAATATTTCATGCTGAGCATTTCAGAAATAAACAATTTATACTGCAAATAATGGCCTCATTCTATGACAGCAGGACTTGTACAGATTGAAACCTCTGTTGTACTAGGTAATCTTGCACAGAAATAGTTCTTTATCGTAGCTTATACACACATATCATTAAAGATTTCATACCGAAGGAATCAATATAGTAGCTGAATAGTGACTGTCTTCTTGTCTCATGTACCCATTTGCAATGCTTATTTCTATTTTGGTTCTGCTCTTGTCATAGCAAGAATAATATGAAAGAATAAAACTGAACTTGCTGATAATGTGAGAAATGTTGAAGAACCATGGGCAAAGGAAGCTATACCCCAAGTTTACCTGTTTCAGAGGTAAATTTGGAAGGTTTATTTCTGACTTTAATCTCAAATGGAAGGACATAAAACAAATAAAATGGGACAGATGATTGCTGCAGGAGAAGTCTGTAACTACTGTAAAAACACACCCCAGAGCAATGTTGTTGAACTTCCCCAGATGCTTGAATCTGTTCCCCCTCTGTCAGTACATCACCATTTCCCTGGAAGAGGAGTAGGGAAGCCAGGACCTTGGGGCTGGGTACAATCTGTGACTGGCAATTCATGCACCTTCCAAAGCATGTGATTTTTCATTTTTTTTAAATGTCGTCACTGGACAAAACTAATGATTCAGGGCTACGAAAAGTATTAAAAAATTAGAGTTCCTTATTCTTGTTTTTTTGTGGTTTGGTGGTCTCAGAGTACACTTTTGTCTTCCCCCACAAAACTGGATTGTAATTGTGTTAGTTGACCTGAAGTAGACAACATAATGGAGGATGGCACATTTAACTGCACTCAGCAGACATCATGAGAAATATGTCCACTCATGTAACAGCCATGGACTGTACTGTGTGCAAAACCACACATTTTGAAAACTGTGAGCACAAAGGAGCAAGCAAGCCCCATACTTCCAGAGAGGTGCTGCAGAGCTCCAGCAAGCTGCATTCCTTCCTCATCCTTCCCAAGCCAAGAGCACAACTTCCTGCACTGCGTCTCAGCTCTGAATCCCTGTTTCTCAGGGCTCCACACGTCATCTGCGTGCGTGCTTCGTTCAGGCATTGTTGCTGGCTGGCTTTGGTCCTGCTTTTACTGAGCTTTAAAGCAGACCCAGGTGTATTTTTGATATATATATTTATAAAAGCATATATCGGTGTTGTGAAGTCCCAGAATGTGCAAAATTAACTTTCTCCTGCTCTATTCACTCTGTCACCACTTCAGCTTTCCTCACAGTGTCCCTCGGGGAAGAAGAGCAGCCTTACCTCTTGCCCTGGAAGTCGTGGTATGTGTTTTCTTTAAGGCAGAGGGAGAAGGTGTGAATTCCAGAGGGTTCTTATAATTTAGCAGGCTTTTAATAACCTCTGGCTGTTGAGGAATGCTATACACCTTGCATTTCTTGATAATAATGGCAGGCAGGCAACATAATTTTTAATCTATCATACTCCATATTACTTCTGAGATTGTTATTTCTCCTATGACAAGCTAGGATAATTGGAATGCTTCCTTTTTCTCATGTCTATCATCTCTCTGTAGTAATTATTTAGTAGCTATGGCCATTACTTGTCATTTTATTTTAAAAAAATTGGTTTACTGTCATAGCTTCTGTGTGACTGGGAAAGTTTTGGGCTTCAGGAGCAAGCTACTTCCTTTGTCAGTGCACACATGCAGGATATTCATCCTTGCTATTCCTTAGAACGAAAAATAATATTCAATGAAAAAAGCATCTGCTGAAGAGAACTTAGAAATGCTATAGAACTGTTATGGTTTATCATTTCTTTGGCCACAGAATTCCAGTTACCTCTGGCCCCAAAATGCCATAACCAAATCACAAACACTACTTCAAAGGAGGTCACAAAGCCATTGGTAAGACCAGCATAAAGTATGGTTTTCAGTAGAACTCTGGTAGAAAGAGCTGAATAATTCCAGAATCTATTTTTTTTTGCATTTGTTCAGTTTTTCTTGTGAACCTCAGGTTGGCTGCTCCTCACTTCTAGCAGCATCAGGGCAAAGTGAACCAAATCAGTTAAGGTGACTCTGCTGACTGGAGAAAGGGCTAAGCTCCTGGTTCCCAGGCAGCATGGTTTGGAATAGCAATGCCTCACAATGGCAATTCAGGGTTACTGCCATTTCTTAATTGTCTTCAGAGGCTAAATTTCATGTCATAGTTCTTTTTATTTTGGGAACTCTTTTACTGTTTACTACTATGTACTGCTTACATCAGGATGATGAAAGAGAATCTCTCTCTCCTCCCTGGGCTGGAGGCACACCCTTACCCAGCTCCCAATGCAGCCTGAGGTCTCAGTGGCTGCTGTATCAGGGTGGTAAGAGCTCCCTCAAAAAGCAGTTTAAAGTGTTACTTTGCAGATCGCTGCACCCATACACAAATCATAACTCTGTCCCCTCATGCTTGCACTGAAGAGATTTGTCTTCTGTAGTTACAGGACAGAGAAACTGTGAAGTCCATTGAGATAGTTTTCTGTCTTGTGCATATAGGGATATTTCATTCGATAGGTTATATTGGAGAAGTTTGTTCAGTCTATAAACTTTGAGAAACAGTCTGGGTTGCTTTTTTTTCCCTGAATGCACATCAGTACTCTATTTTCATCTTATACTAACAAACTGGTTATATCACCTTCTCTCTTGCTCTTCAGAAGCTATCAGAGATGCTAACTAAACATGGAGTCTGTCAGTCAAATTCTGAAAAAAACCCTGGAACTTAAAAACTTTAAATAGAAGATGTTACTAAATTTTATGTTTAGCAAACAGCAGTAGGCTTCATAAGTTTTGCGCCTTTTAAAGACACTATTTCTATAGAATATTAAGGCAAACCAATCTGGCTAAAGAAGGAACGATAAATACGCCTTGGCTGAAAATATCCAGGAGTAAATTCAGACAACAGAAAAGGAAAGGAACAGTCTGCAAAACCAAAACACCCCCCTGTACCCCCAGTGGAACAAGACTGTATTTAGTATTGCTTTCTTTTTCTTTACAAATTCAGTGAAGAATTTTCTTCATGAAACTAAGATATCCGTGTTGAATTACTTTTTTGTGTTTGTGATGTTGTTTGAAGTGAAATAAAATAAAATGTCTGCTACCAAAAAAAGACCTTCAACAGTCAAAGAATTTGGCTCAAGCACAGTGCAGTTCTACTCCCATGAGACCTTAAAGAATTAAGCCCAGTTTAATAGTGTTCCTTTATATGGGCTATAGTGAAATAGGAAAGAAATTGAAAGTACGATTTAGTCTTACTTAATGTTGCTTCTAGAACATAGTCTACTGTTTCTAGCCAACATCTGCTGTTTATAGACAGCATCTGCTTTATTTCTATTAATGTACGTAGATCTTCTTCTGGTCACAGGTATGTTGATGGAGGTTGAATCTATTACAACAGTCATGGCAAGGACTGGGTGTAATTCCCAAGTTAGCATATATCAAATATGTCCTTCTTCTTCCCATCACAAAGGATGCATATTCTGCATGTACGGTCTGATTTGTTAGCTCAGACTGCTCATGTTCTCTCCTTTCAAAGACTCTTATATCCGTGAAGCAGACAATTGTCCCATAAACAGTGTCATTTACTAGTATTTAAGAGGATCTACTATTTCTTTTCTCTGCAAGATTTTTGCTACTTGCTGAGAATTAATCCACCAGGCTGGTTTTTGCCAAGAGGGTTAATATTTGCCTGGAAGGTCAATATTAAACTGTAAAGAAGTAATTCCTGCCCATGTCATGTACAGTGACCTTAATTTAGCCTTTTTTTCTGCTGCTTAGGCAGTTGAAAAAGAACAGACCTTTCTGAGTCTAATTCAGAGAACTTGCATGATGCATATAGAAACATATGTATTGAATAATGAACAATACTCTCAAATTGTCCATTTCTTGTTTTAAAGACTGATCTTATAAACTACTGTTTTTAGTTATTACGGTAAATTAGAAGCTATTTTGCCTACATTTGCTTTACATATTTTCTTAAGTAAGCTAGGATAAAATACATTTTGGACCTGAAATAAACTATTTCTTTTCTGCAGTCTGCATTTATAAATTGAATTAGCTCATTTCAATTAACTGCACCCTCTAACTTAAAACTGTCAACATAAACCATAATTGCAAAAGATATCTCAATAAGCAGGCTCTGATAATCTAATTCCAAAGATGACATTTCAGAGTCAGCATACTTTGTTTCAGTATCTTTTTTCTCAAGGAATATATGAATATAGGCTTCTACAAATGAGGCTTTACAAAAGCAAGACCAAAACTCCTTGGAAAAGAAGATAATTTTCTCTTTTATAATTGACATCTTATACACACTTTCAAGTAAGCAAATAAAACAATAGATCTTACCATTCTCCACAGGTTGGCTTCAACAAATAAACGCTCAAAGTAATACAGCTACAGTTCAGAGAGTTTCAGCTGTTCACATGATCGTTGACTTGGTCTTTATCTGCTATGAAACTAGGCCTTCATGAAATTAACTGCATATTTTGGTAAGAGGTGTTGAATTTAACTTGATTTGGGCTCTTCAGAGTTTGTGTGTTCAATCTCAGAGAGAAAGGCTGCCAAATCCCTATAATACTCAGGGGCTAAAGCCTTCTGTGGTAAGAGTAATCAAGTTTGGGGTTTCTGGTTTAGGTTTACTGCTGTTCCAGGAATGTAGACACTTCCATGTTCCAATGTCTCATGCTATGTATTGTCCTGCCTCTTGGCAGGTGAAGTAAAAGTAGTCCTCAACCCATTTTAGAAGCTGGCTGCTTACAATCCACAACCTTGTAATATTCATTCAATATTCCTTGCCTTATTTCCAAGAAGTAGGTAAAAATAAAGACATGCCTATGGTCACTTCCCTAACCGTCTGTCAGATGTAATACAATTATAAATTAATTTAGATTGGAGGATGCCTTCAGAGGTCATCTAGTTCCACCCACTGCTCAAAGCAGAGCCATTCTCAAAAATGGGTCAGCTTGTTTGGAGCCTTCTCCAGCTGAGGTATGAGTATTTCCAGAAATGTTGATTGCATAGTGTCCTGGTTTCAGCTGGGATAGAGTTAATTTTCCTCCCAGTAGCTGTTGTATTTTGGATTTAGTACAAGAAAAATGGTAATAACACTGATGTTCTCAGTTATTTCTATGAAATCAAGGACTTTTGCTCGTTTCTCATATTAAGCTAATGAGCAGGTATTGAAGAGCTGGGAGGAAGCAGAGCCAGACAGATAGCCTAAGCTGGCCAACGGAAATACTCCATACCATAGACATCATGTTCAGTTTATGAATGGGGTTGGCTAAGGGGTGGGAAGCAATCTGGTATTCTGGTTTCCATGGGTCCGAATCCCCTGTTGTCTGGGGATTTGAACTTTTTCGGAAATTTAGCAAAATCTGCGAATTCCAGGTTCCATGATTGCTGTTCAGGAAGTGGATAAGGATTGGTGGTCGGGTGGTGAGAAAAATTGTATTGTATATAGTTTGTTTTGCATATTGATTATTATCATTATTAGTAGTAGTAGTAGTAGTATTTTCCTTTGTTGCCTTATTAAACTGTCTTTACGTCAACCCACAAGTTTCCCCTTCTGTCCGTTTCCCCTCCTCATTCTGCTATGCAGGATGGGACAAGCAGCTGTCTAGTGCTTAACTGGTGGCTGCCAAGTTAAACTACCACACACAGCATTTAGGGAAATTGTATCCTAGGGCTCAGCCACTCTCATTGTGAAAATCATTGCCTTAAATTTAAGCAGTGTATTAGCGGTGACGTAAATTATGTTTTAATCTCTGATATAGGGACATTTAGGAATTTCAGAATCCAGACTAGGAGCAACTGTAGCCTGGGATTAGGACTTTTAAATGTTATGGTACTATGACTTTACCTCAAAACTGGACTATGGTCTGTTCTAATACACATTTTAACTGCATTTGTCGAAGGCTATTTCTTGATTTCCAGTCCACTGATGTCTCCTTACTCCTTTTTTGCCATCTTCTCTGCTGAATTAAGCCTCCTTGCCTGGTAATGTACTTTCTTCTCCAAAGAAAGAACACAACAGAGAGGTAAGCGACGGAGACACCTTGCTAAAGAAAGTGCTCAGGCTGTCTGTTGTTTTGGTATATGGGAGATCAGTTCCCAGATTTGTAAACAGATGAGGAGGTAAAAGGTGAAGAATGGAATGTCTAACTGGTCAGAGAGTACCTGGACTGGAAAATCATAGAATAGTTGGGGTTGGAAGGGACCTCTGTGGGTCATCTAGTCCAACCTCCCTGCAATGAGCAGGGACATGTACCACTAGGTCACATTGCTCAGAGTCCCATCCAACCTGACCTTGAATGTTTCCAGGGATGGGGCATCTACCACCTCTCTGGGTAACCCATTCCAGTGCCTCACCACCCTCATTGCAATATATTTCTTCCTTAGACCTAGTCTAAATCTACCCACCCTTAGTTTAAAACCATTACCCCTTGTCCTATTGCAACAGGCCCTGCTACAAAGTTTGTCCTCTTCTTTCTCATAAGCCTTTAATTACTGAAAGGCCATAGTAAGGTCCCCCCGCAGCCTGCTCTTCTCCAGGCTGAACAACCCCAACTCTCTCAGCCTTTCCTCACAGCAGAAGTGCTCCAGCTCTTGGATCGTCTTTGTGGCCTCCTCTGGACCCACTCCAACAGGTCCATGTCTGTCCTGTGCTGAGGGTTCCAGAGCTGGACACAGGACTCCAGGTGGGGTCTCACCAGAGTGGAGCAGAGGGCCAGAATCCCCTCCCTCGCCCTGCTGGCCATGCTGCTTTTGATGCAGCCCAGGATACGGTTGGCCTTCTGGGCTGCAAGCACGCATTGCCGGATCATGTTGAGCTTCTCATCCAGCAGTAACCCCAAGTCCTTCTCTCCAGATGAGAAGTTATAAAAGCTGAAGGTGAGAGAACATGAGGGGAAGGAGAAAGTGAGCTGGGCAACAATGCCAGAAAGAAGATTAAATGAGGAAAAATAAGAGTGGTTTTTTCTTGTCACACAGAATCATAAAATAGACGTATACTTGATTTCGTAAGCAGATGGTTTCCATTTTTGTAGCGTGTTCTATAACAAATGAGAAGTGTGTTCAAAAACAGTCAGGTGATTTTAAAATATAAATTCCAAGTGTGTAACATTGACATTCTGTAAGTGTGTGACTTTGAAACTGTGATTCTGCCAAATCAGAGAAATATAAATCTTCATGCAGCATGGCATACTATAATCCAAATATTTTGACTAAAATGGGATATGTGCCTCCCTCCTGCTGCAGAGTTAAGTAAATGTGCTGCTGAAGGCAAAAGGTGATATAATTTGACTTCCTTCCTGGCCAGTCTCTGTTACAGTTTTCTCTAGATCTGTAGCATCACATGTAGTTTCTGTAAGAAATGTACTTCAAGTTTGTACTGCTAAGCACCTCTGTGCAGCTCGGAATACAAATAAAAAGAAGACTTTTTTCATGATAATTTGGATTTAGCAGTCAGTCAGTGATTCCAAGATAGGGAAAAATATTGGAAATAGAGTTACAAAATAAGGTTTATGATAATCCTGTAAAAACATACAATGATGAAACTTTCCATACTCTGACTTAACAAGTTTTTCATAAACTCAGTTTCATATTTTATCTCTCAGTTATAGCAATGGAAAATGGAATGAAGCAAAGAGAAATATAGATTTGGCTTTAAACTAAGACAATTTCAATTTTAAAGGAAACAATAAGAAAAATAATACAGTATTGGTATCATTTCCAGATGAAAACCCCTAACCTTGATTCTCTATCTAAATCATCTTTTAAAATTTATTATGGATCATTAATTGCTTTGCCACATAAAAGTTAAAAAGTGACAACATTAAAATAACTGCCTAAGCTGTTGAGAAATTATATGTTTTTCAACACAAATTTGGTTTTAAACCATTATACTTGCTAATTCTAGCAGAAACTTGGTGAATTTATCATTGGAGGCTGACTTCTTAGTCATATGTTTACTGACTGTAAACAAGATTTAAAGAAATATTTTTTTGTTCTTTTCATCAGTGCTTGACACATTAAAAACCCTCTTCATTTATCTTCTTTGTATAATGTAAAAGCAGATACAGGAATATATAAAATGGAACAACAGGTCTTCTGAAGACATCTGTTGCATTTCTATTATCTTTTTATCATTTTAGACCTTTAATTTCAGTATTCCTTGACAAAAATCTTCTGTAGACAGTGAGAAATTTCAGACACTATTTTTTCCTTTGTTTTTTGGGGTGTATTTTTTTTTGGTCCAGAGCAATAACCTTGAAGAGAAGAGATGATGAAGAGACATAACTTAAATAAGAATGGCTGTAGTACATAGAAACACATTATGTTTATTGATGGCACAGATTCCCAAAGTTATTTATAGTAAAGTGTGTGAAGTGGCAGCTGGCTACTCAAAACATTAACTTTAAAAATTTGTATCACTTTGAGGAAGATGATAGAGAAGCAGCTTCACCTCTGTCTGATATTTTTTAATATCTTTACTTGGTTTTGCTACCAGGTGATTTGGCAGTGAATAGATAGTTGGGTATTGTATCACTTACGCACCTGAAGACCTGCATACAGCTCCAGAGCCCTCAGCACAGGACAGACATGGACCCGTTGGAGCAGGGCCAGAGGAGGCCACAAAGACAATCCAAGAGCTGGAGCAGCTCTGCTGTGAGGAAAGACTGAGAGAGTTGGGGCTGTTCAGCCTGGAGAAGAGCAGGCTGCGGGGAGACCTTAGAGCAGCCTTCCAGTGCCTGAAGGGGGCTTATGAGAAAGATGAGGACAAACTTTGTAGCAGGGCCTGTTGCAATAGGACAAGGGGTAATGGTTTTAAACTAAGGGTGGGTAGATTTAGACTAGGTCTAAGGAAGAAATTTATTGCAATGAGGGTGGTGAGGCACTGACACAGGTCACCTAGAGAGGTAGTGGATGCCCCATCCCCGGAAACATTCAAGGTCAGGTTAGATGGGACTCTGAGCAACGTGACCTAGTGGTACATGTCCCTGCTCATTGCAGGGGGGTTGGACAAGATAACTTTTGAAGGTCCATTCCAACCCAAACTATCCTACGATTCTATAACGAAAATCATACCAACTAGAACTAACAAAAACTTGAATTCTTGGAGCTGTGGGTTTTGGGCATGCCTTTTAGTAGCATTGGTTCCTTGGCCATCTGATCTAAAATTTCATTCTAGTAATTATAATAATTTATGTTTATTCTTCACTAGAAAGTCAATAAAAGATCTTCATTTAAATTATAAATTATTTTATATAAGCATAAATTATACCATTTTTACATTCCAAGCATTTCTTTCCAAGCATTTCTGTTTATATTTTTTAGCCATATAATAATTTGCTGTCCAAAAATACAGTTGTGTTTCTTAAGGAGAGAGATATCTCTTCTATTACTGTACGCAGATTATTAAACAAATCAAACTGAAAAACATCACAAACAGTTTACGTTTAAAGATTAAAGAAAATTTGGGGACAGTTTTCTAAAAGTGTTTTACTGCATCCTTCTGGCTTACTGTACACGGATTCAGTTACAGTTGCATACACTTTATCCACCCCTTGGGTTTGACCTAACTTCGCATGTAGAGTCTAAAATGATTGTAAGAAATTATAAGCATTATTAAGCATTTCACTGTGCAAGTTAATAAAAGGCCCCTTCTGCAGTCCAGGGCGAATTTCACATGCAGCTTAAGGCCATGGTAATTGTCATCTTCCGCAACGGTGCACACACCACTGTGTTTGCATATCTCCTGTTTCCTTGTGGCCTTCCATCACGAAGCTTTCCTATCACAGTTTACACTGCCTGCGCTCAGCTTCCAAGCTTCTGTGGCCGAAGATGGGCTTTACTTAAGCTTTCCTACTTTTTTCTTTCCTGAGGCACATTGAGTATATGTAAGATCTCCAATGTCATCTGTAAAAATGTCTCCTATGCATTTATACACAAACATGATCACACTTAAAGCCCACGAGGTCTGTGAGATGACGGCAAAGCGTGTTGCACTTGGATAATATCAGTATTTGGCAGCTCATCGGTTGGGACTGGGGAAGCCCCACCTCTCACGAGGACCTACAAGAGGCTCTGTAGACCGACGACCTGCTGTTAGCTGGATTTGAGCTGGTGACCTTGACATAGAAGCCCATATATCTGAAAATGAATCTCCAGATTCAGCTGGTTCTTGACACTTCTGCTCTTTATTGCCTGTGCTTTTCCTCCACCAAGAAAACGCTGAGGTCGGGCACGAGTCGCGAAGTCGCGGTCCAGATGCAGCTCCGGTTTTGCGGAGCCGTTCACGCCTCTCGCCGCAGCTGCAGCCCTTGCCGTGCCGTCTGCTCGTCCGCAGGTGGCAGCAGGACAGCTCCGATCTCCCGGGGCCCGATCCCGCCGAGCCCGGGGCCCGATCTCCCGGCCCGGCCGCGGTGCGGGGCTCCCGCCTTCCCCGGCGCTCGCTCCTTCAAACGCCGGTCGCTATCTTACGTTGCAGTTATGATGAGCATTGGTTTAATACCTCGTTCTTTGGTAGATGAGCTGTTCTTTTGTGCTTTTTAAAGTGTTGTTCGTCGTTTTACTGCTGTGGTAATGTCTTTTCATCTTTACAGAATACAGCAAATTGCCTTTGTAGCCCTGTGAGTTCAGTGGCTCAGAAGAAAGGCTGAATACTCTCCATGCCTTCTGCGGTGGTACGAATATTTGAATTTCTTTGGATTTGTCAGGCTGTGTCAGGAAGGAAACTTTCAAGGTAACACTCAGCCGATTTAAGGTTAAATACAGTTTCATAGCTATTTCCTGAGTGTGAAGTAAACAGAAAGACAAAGTGCTCTTGAGATAATGCATGTGGGATGTGAAGATCTAAAAGAAAAAATTTAGTTTTCTGCTGTGGTCTAAGGTGTAAAGCACACAGCTTGCTGGTCCTGACTTTCCCAAAGAGGCTTCTCTTCCATCTAGTTCTAGTTTTCTTTTATCTCTGTTGAGGAAATCAAGCCTCTTTTGTGTCCTAAGGAAGAAATGTGGAGGAATTCCACCCTCAATCACATTTTCTCATGTGTTTTCCTCTATAAACTAACAGCTATAGCCAGACCGATAAAGAAAATGATACAGGGGCTGTTCTCTGGCCTGAGGCCAACTGCCATGACACAAATCCTACCCCCCTCCCCTCTCTTGCACCCCCAAAACAAGGTGACTGCATGAAATGTGTTTGTTGGGGCTCAGCTAACCTCTAAACTATGCCCAGGCACTGGGAGGAAGCCTGCACTAATGTTGCAACTTGAAGCTTGCTGAATGTTGGACGATACGGACAATTGCATGCCAGTGCTTGGGCCCGTGGCCTCACCTTTTTATTTCCTGGAATAGGTGTGGATAATTTGGATGATCACACCTGTCTTACTCCGATACTGCCTTTTCATTTTAAGATGCTATGTTAAAAAAATCATATTGATTCAGTCCTAGAATAAGGATCAAATATGTAAAAATTTTAGTAATATTATTTTTCAGCAGTATTTGTCTTAGTTGCTTGTATTTCATGAAAAAAAAAACAACATACAAAAGCACCCCACACTCTTTCTCCTGTCCACAGAATGCAACCAACCTTTTACCAATTCGTCTGCAGAAACAACATATTTCTGACACTGCTGAACAGTTATCTTTGCCGATTAGTCCACTTCAGAATGACTTCAGCTAATAGATGCGTTTCAGTTCAGTGTGACTGCCTGCTTCATACTCTCAGGGAAAAGGACACCTGTGTATGTTTCTGAATTAGACTTTGGGAAGAAAAAATCTGTCTCTGTTAGCTAGCTGTCTGTGTGATTGAAAGCCAGTCCTGTAGAGACTGATGCAAAGAGAGCGCCTGTGGTTGGGAATTGCATGTGTGTCTGAACAAAGAGAAGGAAATCAGTGAAAGAAACACTAATTAGCTCTTATGAATGTTTTTATTTTTAAATTATCTCTTGAGGAAAAAAAAATCTTTCCCTAGATTATAATGAAACTAAAGAATAAATATATCTCATTTCAGATGTTAAGGAATTTGTAGAATTTCTGTTGATATTGCATACAAAGGAAGTCAATGTGTGTGTGGTAAGGAAATATCAATCCTGTGTCTGTGCATGTGTGTATGTACACGGATTTGAGCAGTCACATTTTAAGAGTAACCAACAGTTGTTTATATGATACAGCATGTAGATGATGTAATTTACATTTTTTCCAGTATGCTAAGCAGGATATAAATATAAAATGTAATATGCCTCTATTCATATTTACAGCTATAAAACATGACTAAGGAGGAAATAAAGGAAAAAAAAACCACCACGGTTTTAACGTTATATTCTACATGCCTACCCATCTTTGAGTTTAAATATTAATAAAGCCATTTTACATGAGTAAATTATTAAAGCCTTCAGACCTAGTCAGAACAAAGACATGTCAAAGCGAGGTTTTGATTTCAAGGTTTGTCAGTTTTGAATGTAACACTCAGGTTTTGTTCTGTATCATTAGTCAATTTTATCATAGGTTCTCCGTCAGAAAATTCACTGGTGTTACTTATCTCCTGTAAAACAGATTTTAGTTTTCATTTCCTGGCTGAGGATTGTTTAAAAGAGAAATTAGTGTACAGTAAGGTAGGCTATGCAGTCATGGTATCCAGCTAGTCTGCATTAGCTCCCCATCTGGCTCTGTAGCAGTAAACCAAGCACGATCAAGGGACAGACCTTGAGCACTGGTGTGTGATCATATTGGTAAGCTGTTACCAGGGTCCTTAGTATGTTTTTAGCCAATGTCAGTCAGAAATGTGCCAAACAATGTGTGGTCATAATTTAGCAGTTTGCAGAGATGAGGAGTGATTCCCATTGACAGTCCGTACGTCCCCCCTCATTTGGGTGGGAACAAGCTCACCTCTACCCTGCCATGGTCAGAGCATAAGAATAAAGGCTTATTTTTTTATTTACTTGTCTAAATGTACTTTCTCACTCTGTGCTAAATGTGAGCTAGGTTCCTCCACTTAGTAAACTGATGTATTTCATAAAAAGACTTTTAGGCATCAGATGTGTTTGCAGGAACAAGTAGTGCAGCATAGTGACTTCTGTAAAAACCATATTCCCAATTGCTGCGAAAGAGCTGTCAGGTGAAGACAAGCCCTTACCATGTAATAGCCAAGAATGATTTTCTTAGATATAAAAAGGCTGTTTTATTAAGCAGTTTAAAAGAATAAGATAATTTGCTTCTTAATTGGGATGTTTTGATAAGAAGGTGCAATCAGCAATGGTAATCCATAACCACTTTAGATTTGTCTTGATTTGTCTTGTAGACAGCATAAATTGTACTACCTAATTATGATTTTTTTTTTTTAAACTCAGCAAGAAGTGGATTTCATGTCAGTTCCCTGTTTTGATTATACACATACTTTTCTGCTGAGTTTCTGTTTCTGGGATAATCAAGCAGAGATACTATTTCCCATGAACACAAGTCTGAGTTTTCCTTCCCACATGATATCCTGCAAATGTTTGTGAGCTGTTGGCTGATTTTCTACCCCCCTGTCTTGCATTTCTGAATCTTCTACTCACTAACAAAATCTGCTGAGTGTCTTGTCTTGCTGTGCTAACTCACTGCTGTGATATCCCCTGTTTTGCTGTGCTAACTCACTGCTGTGTTATCCCAGGGTTACCTCTGTCTGCAAGACTTTGTTCCTGGTATTTCCTACAGTCCATGTCATTAACTCACAGGAGGAACTGATGGAATTTAGTTTCAAGATCTTGAGCTGACAAGTCCTCAGGTGTCCATTCTTTCTCTCTCTGTATTTCCTGACACTGAAGGTGAAAACTAGGGCAATAAAAAAAAAAAATCTCTGCTAGGATATGATATTTTTACTTTTTAGCTGTCTTCAATTTTAATGTCAGGAAGTCTTTTGACATTAAACTACACTTGCTAATTATGGGAGAAAAACTAAGGATGGTTCAGAAACATACTAAATTATCCTGGTCCATTATAAGTATGTTCTATAGGTGGGATCATCTCACTTGACTTAAGACATTTTATCACAGGATTCACTCTCTCTGTGTTCTCTTTTTAGTTATTAGGAGCAAGATGATCTAGTTAAGACTTTTAGCAGGGGAAAAATTCCTTAAGTCATAAAAATAATGTGAAATCTGTGAACAGGGGAAGGAAAAAATTCTAATGAATCTTGTCCTCTACAGGGGCTGCAGGGTGGACTGCTTCAATGATGGGAAGCAGAAATTTCACATACAAGACAGCCCTTTTAAGTATTCCCAGTTTTGGGAAAAGGTACAATCACAGCATCAGTCAACAACAGATATGAATCCAGACAAAGCATACTTTATCTGTGATTATGGAATTATTTGTTCTATAGAGCAAAGTCTGTGATTCAGATGAACAGAAAATGAAATGTTGAAAATTAAATAACGTGGTTTAAAAATGTGCTTATTCAGTCCTGCTATCACATTTAGAATAGAACAGGATACAATTCTATGAATGCAACATTTCATTTAATACATTTTTTTCCCTGAGTTTTTCCTGTCTTCCATCATATTTTCTACATAGCCCAGATTGCATATGGGCAGTTCTAAATGGGTCGCTGTGGTCCTGACATGCTGCTGTGATCAGTACCCGACTCTGTCACAAAGTAGAAATTAAGCCCATCTGTCCCGGAATGTAGTGATACAGAACTGCGGCATACACTTTTTGGGTTTTTTTTAAAGTGTAATTTCTCATATTGACTAGAACAAAATAATTAGGACCTTGGAGAACTCTTTCATTTTAGGATTTGTAAAGCACTGTCTGAGGCAATTTCAGAAAAGTTCTCACTGATAATTTCTGAAACATGTATGAATTGCCAGAAGGCTGAAAAAAAGGCAAATATGATGTTCATCTTTGAAGAGGTAGGAAAGGAAAAAGGAGATAGGGGTATAAACCAGACACTCTTAAATTTCCTCAGTAATCCTGGAAGGTAAGAGATCTCTCTACAGAAATAAATTGTGGATATCATATATCTCAGCTTCAGAAAGGCTTTTGGCACTGTTTCACCTAGCTTACTTATAAACAAGCTATTGAGACATGTTCTTGAGAAAAGTACTATAGCATGGGTGTAAAAGTGGTTGCACAAATATACAAAGAAAATAGTTTTCACTGGTGTTTTTTCAAAATGGAAATGTGAGGTGTCTGGATATTGTGTTATTAAAAACTTTTATTAGCCACTTGAATTATTGCTGCTTCAGACTACCTGAAATCAGGAGAGGATTAAATTATTTTGGAGGAAGGATTAGAATTCAGCATGTCTTTACAGATTGGAGATATGATATGAAAATAATACGAAGCTTTTTGAGACAACACAAGGTACTGTAATTTAGCAGGAACAAACGACTGGAGATACGGATCTGTAAAGTGATACACCTGCACTATCTAGTACTGGAGAGCCTTGCACAGGAATGCTGTGTTCTCTTCTGGGCACTGAATGAACTTCAGGAAAGATACGGACCAACAGGAAATGGTTGAGGCAATATGGCTTATAGAAAAATGACTGAGACTATGAATGCTTACTGGACTGAAGAGGTATTTAATAGGGACATGGTTACTGCCTGGATGTAGACAATTTTGTTATATGGAAGAAGAGGTGAGCTTTCCTACAGGTTCATGGCAGACAAGACAAGAAGTAATCTGTTTGAGTTGCTGCAAGAAAAATTCAGTTCACACATTTGGAAAAAAGATTTGAACTGTAAGCATAATGTAGTACTGTAATAAATTTCCTGGGAACATTGTAAGTTCCCTGCCATGCAATATCTTTAATAAAAGAAAACATATGAAAGCTGTCAGCTTAATTTTTTTTTCTGAGGTCCATATTTGTACCAGTTTTACTGAAGTCTGTGAATTTGGTGGAGTGTCTTTTCTGCGGGAAGCATAACTTGAATATTTGCTGAGTATGTGTGAATTGCATCGCTGCATTACTGGCTGAACGTAACTTTCGGCATTGGCCAGTTTTCTCTCCATATTTGGCCATAGAAAACCAAGATAGCAATAGTTGTGGGTATGCTCTCTCTTCAAAAATGTTTAATCTTTCTTTTTAACCTATTGCTTCGATGACTAATATTGAAAAAGAATTTACGGAGTGGCTGTAAAACCCAGTGTGATAGTTCCTGATTGGAACAGATTTCTTGGTCCGAGCCAATGGTTTACATTAGTTGAGTAACAAGCTGGGTTTTGAAAATGCTCCTTTGTTGCATACAAGGTAGGAGGCGGTTGACTTGTTACCAGTCTATTCCTGCACTTTAAATTCCAGGGTCATTGCTTATATCCTGCTATCTTCTTTAATACAGTATTTTTTTATCAGCTCCTTGTAGGCTGGAAATAACCTATGGCTTAGTATTATCTTCAGAGAAAGTAAATGTTTCTGTTATTTAGTATTTTTTGACTTAAGAAAGTTTTTACTGCTTCACTAGCACAGGGAATAAATAAAACTAATAAAAAAATATGCAGAATGCAGAATGGAAGAAATACAGCTCAGAAATAATAAAGTAAATGATACATGCCACAGATTTGATGGGATAAAAAGGATCTGTCTGTTAAAGGAGTTAAACATGCTTTGTAGAACATTTCACGTATGTTTATTTGCTCACAGAGATATGCTTATTAGCCCTTTGTACTGATCCTGAGCGTGGCTACAGACCTTTGTTCTACCTGGTAGACTTGGCAGCTTTAGGTTAACTGTTAGACTCGATGATATTCAAGGTCTTTTCAACCTAAATGATTCTATGATTCTGTATAGGATACTGTTGTTATCTATTGCGACTGAGACTGTGAATATTTTTCTGCCTGTTTGAATTGAATATCATCATAGAATAGTTTGGCTTGGGACGGACCTTTGAAGATCATCTAGTCCAACCCCCCCTTGCAATGAGCAGGGGTATCTTCAACTGGGTCGGTGATATATTACAACAGGATGGTTGGTTTTTTTTGTTAAGAAGAACTCAAATGGTTTTAGTATGGTTTCTTTTTTTATGGGTCCATAATGAAGAAAGATGTTGACCCACGTTTGGGTGAAGACTCTCAGTCCTGGTTCTCTTCTATGCCTTTAGGTATTCTTTACATGTCCGTAAAGCTTTTGTAAATGGTGATCAGATATTTTAAAAATTGTATTTATTTATTTTTGGCTAGCTATGGAAGATACAGCTGCTCAGCACCTCAACACAGACAATAAAATGAAGTCAGTAAGTAAAGCAGACAACCTGATTTTCATAATGAAATTGAACTGTGTTTTGAAGTTGAATCTAATATGAATCTTTAGAGCAGAAACAAGGAAATATAATACTTACCTCTATTTTTAAACAATTTACATTGTATTTCTATGCAGTTTTTTTAGATTTCCTATATATGTTTTGGTGACTCTCTAGAACCATTCATCTGTTAAGTGATTATTTGAACTTTTGACATTTGTAAGGGAAAAAGCTCTCAAGCTTTATTCTATACCTTTTTTCATTTATATTTTAATTGCTTTGCTTTCAATTATACACCTTTAAAAATTGATGTTTCCATTCTCAGTTGCATTTCCTAGGAAAGATTGAGCAGTCTAATGAATCAATAGTGAAGCTAAGAGAATATTTATAAGCCTGAAATACACCACTGCAAAAGCAGTAGTAACAAAAACTACTGTGCTGGGATTTGTCAGAACAACTGACAAGGGGTTGAGTTTGGAGGGGTCAAGGTGAAAACCAGGTAGGCCAGACTGCCTTCTTCAATCTGTTCCTGAAGCTCATTTACAGCCCCAGCTTGTTTTCTGGAGATTATATGAGAATGATGTTCTTCATCATAGAAGAAACTCCTTGAAACTGGATCAGGTTTTGCTGATTATACCTAGAATCAGAACCACATCCTCTCTTTAGGACAATAACGTCCTTTCCACAAATTGAAGACGTGCAAGTTGTAAAGTTAAATTGTCAGAAAATGAACATATCTATTTGGCCATTTCCCAGTTTCAAGTTGGAAGCTCTATTGACTGTAAATATACACTTATGAGGTTTTTTCCCCCCACAAAATGCCTGCCTCGCTCAAGGAAAAAAACAGAAATACAAAGCAGAAGAGCTGAGATTGTGCAGGCTAATACAAATCTAACGTTTTCTTTTTAGTCAGTTCAGAACCCAAACAACTGATTTTCATTAACGTTATTTTTAGGTAAGTAAACAAGCATGTACTCATAAGCAAAAGACTCATAGTGTACAGTAAGAAGTCTGTACAGAGGTCATATTCATCTACAAGGGATTTATGGGTTACCTTTGACCGCTGTTGTAGACTGCTCTGTGACTTCTTGTATAGGTGTTCCCCAAAGTGATACACGGTTTTCTTTCCTGCTTCTTTGCTTATTTACCGTATTTCCAGAAAATGAAACTGCATAGTGCACCTAGGATACAGAGAGTCTTCACCATAATTATGTCTTCTATTTCTTTGCTTTCAAGTTGTACAGCTCTGGGGCTTGATATTTTTTTTGTCTTATGTACAGTGTAAAAGAACAGCATAAAGAAGGAACTGGGGACTTTGTGTGAACCATAAGATAAATATTTATGTGTCTAATAAACAATCTAGCTTTATGTTTGACACACCTCACCCATAACAATGTGAAAGAATGAAATCGAACACAGTAAGCTACTGATGGAAGAAGAGGATCTGTTTAAAAAGCACAAGTTTAGAAAGATATGAGATGTGCTTTTGGGTGAGAGAGAGCATTCTGCCTGATTTTTCATACATATTGTCTACACGGGTTACAAGTCCATTAGTGTGAGTGAGCTGAGACTTCAGCCACACTCACATAAGTAATAAGATGTTTTTAATAAAGATTTGTAGTTGTTTTTGAGATGGTATAGCTCTGAAACAGAGATTTCAGAGAGAAATGCTTCATGTCGCATTAATCTGGTATCATATTCATCTTGTAGCACAGCGGGAGTTTCATTCAGTTTTTTGATCATTAATTTTTATGAGAATAGTTGGTTAGTATTGTTCTCTCTTATTTATTTTTTTCCTTTTTCCTCCATTTTTTTTCTAGGCTTAGTTTGGAAAATATAATAAGGTACAGCAGGGAGAGTTATTAATCTGTTTAAGAGGAAATTAATTTGACATGAAGTGCCTTTGTTTAGAAGAGCACAACTGCATTGTCCTGCCTGCTGTGGGCTTTGTGCTTTGAAAATTTATTCTTTTGACAAGATTTAATTAAAGTCAATTCCACATACACTTGAATGTTTTACAATTTCATAGCAAACAATATCATTACTAGTGGCTGCAATTTTTGTCATTTAACTGCCTTTATGATGTTATAAACAGGAACATATGACTTCCCATTATAAACCAGAAGGAGAAGGAGGTAAAGATTTGATTATATAAGAAACCAACAGGAAGTTTATGTCTTGAAAATGCCATCTTAGTACCTATCAAACTTTGGACAAGTAGTATAAGAAAACCTATTCACAAACCTTTTCAATTAATATGAAATCAATACTTTCTTTGATGCTTTTATCTCCTTCAAAAGTGAAATATAATTTTTTAAAATGAATGTCAGCTGTTAAAGACATGTATCTTAAAGTATTTGCAAATATTTACCTGGTGATATTCCTAAATATCCAGTCTATTTTGATCAGGATCACACCAGAATATTATTTAATAGCAGAATTGAAACAATGCTATATCCACATTGTGGTAAACTAAAAAGTTACTGGTTAAATTGAGGGCTAAATTAACAATTTGAAATGGGTATTAATGAATCTTTCTGACAGGGTATCTTCAGCTGTAACTTAACTTCACTAGGAGCTGTTCTCAGATGTTGTTTTTGGGCCCCTTTTACATGTTATCACCTGGGTCTTCCTCCAAGCGGCCGCTGCTCCTTCCTGAGCCCCCAGCACTGCTGTTCTGCCAACCTATGCAGCCTCCTCTGGAGTGGCATCCACTGCTGCCTGTCCCCTTGCAGAACTGACCTGGGCCTGAGCTCTGGCAAAGTTGGCACTGCCCTCAGTGCAGTACGCTCTCCTTATAAATATGGCAGTCCAGCTTCAAACATTTCCCTGTATTTTCCCACAGATTAGGTTACTGCCTGCTCTCCCACTCAAACTTCTTCTATAATGTGTCCAGTTCAGGTTTGGAGAGGACAGACACTTTGCTCCAGCCATTGCCTACGTACACTTCTGCAGCCCTGTTTCCAGCAATTCCATTAGTTCCTCCACCTCTTTCAGTCTTGCCCCAAAACTCTTTTCACAGAATCACAGAATCACAGAATCACAGAATAGTAGGGGTTGGAAGGGACCTCTGTGGGTCATCTAGTCCAACCCCCCCGCCGAAGCAGGGTCACCTACAGCAGGCTGCACAGGACCTTGTC
>Ga0065711_1002710_pt1 | contig 37181 bp, 21 predicted proteins | sample Hoacrofraction12_FD_59098 | JGI IMG/M metagenome (GOLD analysis project Ga0065711, IMG submission 59098) | Hoatzin crop microbial communities from Cojedes, Venezuela - Epithelial fraction 12 v2 (version 2) | ecosystem: Host-associated > Birds > Digestive system > Esophagus > Crop | place...
GGGAGGTTGTGGAGGCTCCTTCTCTGGAGATATTCAAGACCCTCCTGGACAAGGTCCTGTGCAGCCTGCTGTAGGTGACCCTGCTTCGGCAGGAGGGTTGGACTAGGTGACCCACAGAGGTCCCTTCCAACCCCAAACATTCTGTGATTCTTCAGTTTCTAGCAGAATTTGCCTCCCTAAATACGGTAGCTCTGAAACCCATACCTAAAAAGAGAGTTCAGGTTTCATGAATGTAAAACCATCAGAGTTGCCTCCATACTTACTATACCTCATTTTCCTGTGGGAAATACAGTCAGCCTTGACTCTCCTAATATAAAACAGAAGAAAAGAGCAGATCTATCTTTGACATGTCACATGGGAAAAAACTACTTTTCTGAAAAAATCTGCCTTTCTGCCTCTGCTATGTGGCATATTGCTATATTTCTATTCCTCTTTGAGTATAGTGGGGGCACTCTGGAATTATTCCAACAGATACATTTTTAAGGCTGAAAGTCTCCCATATCTACATAAAAGAGCAGTACCCAGGTGTGGGATTTGACAGTACAAGCCTGCTTTTTTAATAGCTTCAGGGAGGTAAGCAGAAAAGGAAGTGTGTTCAGAGTTAAACAGAACTTCAGCACAAAAGAGTAGATTAATCTCATGAAAAGTTAGACATTCCAGTGAGGAATCTAAACTAGGATTGAAATTGCCCTGATATCACTACGTGGTCCATGGAAGAAAGCAAACACCTTTAGCCCATCAAAGATTTGAATCACCTTCTGGACAAGCTCATCTTTTCGTTGCATGCTTATTGTGGCTGTATCTCTGAAGCATCACAAGTAGGTGCATACATTTAAATACTAATAGCCAAAAACCAAGTCAAGATTCCCTTTCAGTTGTCACTTTGCACACCTAGAGAGCTCCAGGGTCTTTGACACATCGTACCACTGGGTTTTTTTTAGGAAATCCTTACTGATATTTTTCATGTGCCAAGAGACTTTCTCTACTAGAGAGAATAGTCTAGAGACTATTATTTTGCATTTCTTTAAGAGTAAGGTTACACTAAAAGCCAAATCTGCAGTTTCTTGCTTGCGTGTGTGTTGTAACTTTGTAATGCTGCATTTGTGAGTCATATATTACCTATGCAAGGGAAGTGCTTACAATATGACCTGAAAGAAATGGATCTGGGATGCCAGAATACTTGTCAATGGAACACCATTGTCCTGTTCAATATACTTTTTTTTGAAAATAAATACTTGCTCAGCAAACTGCAAAGTTGAAAAATATTGAAAAAAGATGTTCAATTTATATTAAATACAGACTGCAAGAAGAAATACAGGTTGTGCTCTGTCTTTGTGTGTCTTAAACAGTACCTCATTTTGTCATAGCTCAACCCTTGTTATTACTCCACTTTTGTTTACGCTTCTTGCAAATTGTTACTGACAGAAATGAAAAATTCCAAACCAGAGTTTTAGCTTCTCCATCTTTCCATTGTCTTCCCATAGTTTTATAAAAAACAGAAAGGAATTAAACACTAATTTCATGTGTTTCTTTCCCATTTCAAATCTTTTCACCCAATGCTCATATTTAATATCCTACATTTGCTTCAGGGTGGGTAAATGACCTATGATACATTGACTTGCAAAGGCTTGTTATGACCAGAGCATCTGGAGATGTGTGAAGAGAAGGCTACAAAGTTCTAAAATCATGGAGTGAAAATCACAACAAAAATGTGACATTATGTGTGTTTTTTGGAATACTTTGTCCTTAATTTGTAAACTGGTTTTTGTTTTATGAACAGATTCTCAGTGAAGTTGAAAAGACATGCTTGAATATAGATCTCTGCCTTTCTATCTAAACTGATACACCAGACATAAAACTAACAGAGATTTTTTGTCCTGGAAACAGTCCTGTGCTGTTGTTTATGTTATTTTATCTTCTTATTCCTGAGTTCTTAATCTGTTGAATAGTGTCATTTTGAACAGAATTGTTAGAAAAACTCATGAGAAACTGCATGAGCATTAAGAGCTTTAACATGAAGGTAGATATTATTTAGGCACTGATCCTGCAAACATTTATTTGCAAGATGAACTAAGAAGTGTGCACAAGACTGAGTCGGAAGGCTGTGGATTTTAATATAATCTCTTTGATTGTCCCAGCCATTTGCAACTTCCAGTCCCCAGCACCGCAAGCTGGGAACCATAGGAACATAGAATCATAGAATGATTTGAGTTGGAAGGGACATTAAAGATCATCTAGTTCCAACCCCCCTGCCATGGGCAGCGACACCTTCTGCTAGACCAGGATGCTCAAAGCCCCATCCAGCCTGGCCTTGAACGCTTCCAGGAACAGGACATCCACAGCTTCTTGGGGCAACCTGTTCCAGTGCCTCACAATCTTCATAGTAAAGAATTTCTTTCTTCTATCTGATATAAATCTAACCTTTTTCAGTTTAAAGCCATTACCCCTTGTCCTATTACTACAGGCCCTTGTAAAAAGTCCCTCTCCAGCTTTCTTGTAGGCCTTCTTCAGGTACAAAGACCTTCACCATCTTCCTTATAAGCCCCTTTTATAAATTTAAAGTCCACAATAAGGTCTTCTGGAAGCCTGCTCTTGTCCAGGCTAAACAGCCCCAACTCTCTTAGCCTTTCCTCATAGGAGAGGTATTTCATCCCTCTGATCATCCCTCTGGACCCACTCCAACAGGTCCATGTCTTTCCTGTCCTGAGGGTTTCAGAGCTGAATGCCATGCTCCAGCTGAGAACGCATCAGATCAGAATAAACTCCCTTGACCTGCTGGCCATGTTGCTTTTGATGCAGCCCTGGATATGGTTGGTCTTTTCTGGGCTGTGAGTGCACATTGCCAGGTCATGTTGAGCTTCTTATCAACCAGTGCCCCTAAGTTCTACTCCTCAGGGTTGCTTTAAATCCATTCTCTGCTCAGCGTGTATTTATGCTTGGGATTGCCTTAACCCATGTTCAGGACCTTCCATGTGGCCTTGTTGAACTTCATGAGGTTTGCACAGGCCCACCACTCAAGCCTGCCAAGGTCACTCTAGATGGCATCCCTTCCCTCCAGTGTGTCAGCCACACCACACAGCTTGGTGTTGTCAGCAAAGTTGCTGTGGTGCACTCAATACCAGTGTCCATGTCACCAACAAAGGTGTTAAACAGCACCAGTCCCAGTTCTGGAATAATATAGCCACGTGCATCATCAAATCATAAAAAGATACTCCTCATTGTATTCTCTCTGTCCAGTATATATATGCATATAAAATAACCATCATCATAGATTTATCTTCATGAAACCTGAGCACCATAAACTGTCTTAGAAAAATAATGAAAAAGTTAATTTCAAATCAGATGGTGGCCTGGGTTTAGTAAACATCTCTTTGGTCTAATCACTGCCATTGATCACTCATCTGACTGAGTAATCTTATGTAGTGAAGAGAACTTTATTAGGCTCTGATCCAGTAAGAAAAACAAGCGAATAACAAACAAACCTCAACTGTTCAGGAAAGATACTTACTTTCCAATGATTGTAGTGAAAATAGTGTGAACACGTGCTTGAGTTGTATCCTCAACAGGAAACTGAGCTGCTGCTCTTGTTTTGAAGTAATTCTAGTTATCAAGTTCCAAAATATTATAACTGATATATATTACAATGTGAGAAAACTTAGACTTTAGAATCCAGGTGTTTCTACACTGGACATGTCTGATGATATCTCGTTTCTATAGCTATGCCACTGTTTGACTAAAACTGAAGGAGTCTGGTAGAGTAGGTACTTCTGAATGCAGTTCTCAAGTCCTCAGAACATTTTTTTACCTCTGAATTCACTATGAGATTACTGTTAGAAATAAGACTTATTTTTCTCATATTGTTTGGCTTTTTATAGAAGCGTTAGAAGCCCCTTTCAAACTCAATCCATATATTTTGAATATGGCCTGTAAAGTTAGCCAATAATATAATATTTCATGTTAGCATCAGTTTGGATTCTATCCACAATGAACATAAAAAGATCTTACACTGTCTTTCTTGTTTGGAGTGTTACATGCTTATACTTTTCACTGGCTTAGTCACTCCTGGTTAACCCACCCTACCTCACCTCTGAAGCGGCATTTGTCAAGGAGGAAGGCTGGGCTGTCACTTTTGAGGGTAATATCCAACCGAATTTCCTATCTTTCCATACTATTAGTTACCAGCATGCTCCCTTGGAGACATATGGGACTGGCAGACTGTAGGTGGTGAGCAGCAGACAGGAGGCCCTGCTGCCACCACACATCTTCAGAGAGTTAAGAGCATTCCGCATCTGGTTATGATTGATGCTGGTACAACCTTGGTAAACATGCTCCGTAGGCAGACAGCTTCAACAAATGTGCTTTAGAAACACAGACCCTGCTAGGCAGCACCGGATCTCTTAAACAAGGAAAAAAATCAATATTTCAAGTAACTTTCTACTGTAAATTGCAGGTTCTCATTAACCTTTTCAGTTCCACCATGACAGAAAAAGGACTAATTTAGCAATGATATGTCAATTCAGTTTAAAATGAATCTGTTGCTGAAACCTAATTTAAGAACTCCGTGTCTCACCTTATCAAAACAACTTCATTTAAATGCATACTCTGACTTCTGTTGCTACATCTCTATAATTTGAAAAGCAAGCTTTCAACTGCAATGTGAAGGGGTGGTGGAAGATGTGTAGTGGGAGCAAGAGGGGAAAAGAAGTGCAAGAGAGCTTTTCCATTAAATTCTGCACTAAAATGGTTTTATTACTTTAACTTAACTCCTTGGTTAATTATTCATCAAATAATGCAATACTTATTTTAGTGTGTTTCAACCAGAAATCTATATTTAAAAATCACATTGAACCTGATATTCTGAATAATTATAAGTGCTTTCATCAGTGACGCTTCAAAATGCTGATTTGTTTAGAAGTTTCTGTTCAGAATATATGTAGACCTAAGAACATCTGATAATAACCTAGTGGTTGGTAAATAAGCACTACTGTCCCAGCGACAAAGCCAGAGGATTAAGCTTGAAAAAATAAACCAGACCAAACCAAACCAAACTAAACTAAACTAAACTAAACTAAACTAAACTAAACTAAACTAAANTAAAATAAAATAAAATAAAATAAAATAAAATAAAATAAAATAAAATAAAATGAAAGTTCAGTAATTCCTCTGTTGTCATCATCTACTTCTGAATGTGTTCCTACTGAGTTTGTTATTACAAAGTCTGGCAGATGTTGCTTAACTGATTGTAAATTTCTTATTTATACCACTTAAAGTGTGTAATTTTAGGTCAGTTACTAGGGTCTCAACTAAGCCAGATTTCTAAGCATGTGCTTAACCTCAAACTGACTTAAAACAATGAAAATAAGACTGCCGTAAATAGTAAATAGAGGCAGCAAGAAACCTGGGTGAACTGGGGCCTTGGAAGGAGCTAGAATTCAGCACAGCAAGCAGCACACTGTATTAAGGTTTCTTACGCGATCCTGACTGGGTGGTACAACATCTTCTGTATAACTTCTCCATGGGAATCTAATTCTGCCTATAAAGATGCAGGAGCAAATGATTAACCAGATTAAGAAATCAAAATCAAACAATGGCCCCTATTTCATTGCCAGCATTTGAAGTCTGTAGATGAAGGACAGTCATTATAGCTGTTAACATATAATCCAGTGAAAATACACAGCTATAAAGTGTTAGGAAAAACATATTGTCCTTTCATATAAGTGTAGTTTCATCGTACATGAAGTTAGTGCTTAGGATTTCACTTCTATGACATATCCATGATATACGAACTAGTTCTCTCTTCTGCCAAGATGTTTTGTTTTTGCTGTTTTTGTTGGTTATTTAGTTTTTCTTTCACATTTTTCTCTTTTTCTACCTTTTCTTTTTTCAAGAGAACTTTTTTTTCCTAGAATCCTTAGTAGGAACTATCCTGTTTGGACCATTCTAAAAAATTGCCATTCAAAATGCCTAGAATATAAACAGTGTCTCCCCTATAATTGTAGTTTTCTAGCTCACTCTCTGCTAAATTTTTCAATTATACTGTTCTTTAGTGCTACTTCAAAAATAAACCTCTTTTCTAGAACTAAATACTAGGTGTTTGGCATTTCTTTTCATTTTAAACTAGGTTGTATAGTTGACTTACCAAGTAACATTTTTGATTCTATAAATATTATTCATTCAAAAACATGAAAACCTTTGTCACAGTTTATTAGTCTCTCGACAATACAGTGAAGCATATTAAAAGAAAGTCCCTATGTAAAACTGTCTGCAGTTTTATGACTATCAAACTCCTGCTGTGATGAAATTCCTAATGTCTCAGTACAAGCACGGGAAGGAAACTGATTTTTCACCTCACGAGTTACCACTGGTGAGGTGATTACACAGAAGTTAGCAATATCTTCACAGCCTTTTGAAAATAAAACACTGTCTAGCTGCCAGACCCACCACGAGCTTTCAGAATCAGGTTTTAGTTTTTAAGTCTGTTTTTTCTTTTTCTTGTGTCTGGTTAAACACTTCTGGTTCCATTTCCAACATTCAAAAAAAATCTAAGAAAGACCCTGAGTGCTTATGGGAAAGATCTTCAGGTTTTTAGGATATACAGGGAATGAGAAGTTCAGCAACATAGAACTGACAAGTTGGAAGTTCAGCTCCAGACATGAATCTGTAATACCAAGTTAAATGTCTAAGTCCTATTAGTAAGATTATACAGATGTGTTTGAAAATGTATCCCAAACTCATCTTTAGAAAACCTTTCAAATCTGTTTACTTAGGAGAGCACGTAAGTAAGCAACTGTGAACATGTGTCTGAATGCCATATCACAAGACTATTAACACCCTGTCTCTACTAATATCTGTTTCTGATCCAAGTGTCAGAACAGAATTTCTTAACAGCTTTATATCTATACGGGAGCTCCCTCTAGTAGGAGTGAGGAAAGGTGTGCAGGTTGCTTACAGGGATAAAGTCAACTGAAAAACAAGAACCATAAAAGGAAATGGTAAATGAAGCACTTCCTTTCAAATAAGGTTAAGTTGTGCAAGTCGAGACAATGGTAGGAGGTGCGTGGAATAGGTAGGGAGTTCTTGACCTGCTGTCTTTCACTGGCATAATATCCACTACCTTAAAAAGAAAAAACTCTTTAGGAAACAAAAATTTTAAGACTATAAATGTGCAAGAAACAATAAAGAAGAACATCGATTACTTTAACAATTCAGCCTTGCATATTTATAAATTAACTGTAAGAAACATAAAGGAGTTTCTGTATCTTTGTGAATTCCTTTATCATTATTGTACATTGCCATATTTTAAGTTTACCTCCTCTGTACTAATTAAGGTTAAATACAGAGGTGAGTGAGAAAAAGAAAATCTTTTTATAAAAGCTTCCATCAGCCAAAAATCATATTCTATGCATTAAGGAAATATTTGTCTTCACTATCATGTTACTACCACATTGTTGGAAACTTAATAGAAAAAAATGTGTTTTGCGAGGCAGAATGTTGGCATTACGTAAGCTGATTATGCTGTCTAAGCCAATTAGCTATGTGACATAAGTTCATTAGATGGGGCAAACTAATTTAATGACTTAAGAACCTCCTTTCTAGTCAATTTTAGTGAATCTGGGCCTTTCTTAGAATGTCTTTAAAATGTATTTATTTGGAGGTAGAAATTTGAAACAGTATTCTAGTTGTGTCACCTGGTGTCTTAGGAGATACTCTGATCTGTGACCTGTATTGCATCACATGTTCTTTTCTGATGGGAATACGGTGCATTTCTGCCAGAGTTGACTTCTCCAAAAAATTGACAGCTGATGCTGACCTTCTGCAAATTTCCAGTAAGTGCTTCGCAACCCATAGACTCTGCAAGCACATTCCTGAAAAGCAGGTATTTCCAGCAGACTGACACTGTCTACAGCAACCCACTTCCATGTTAACAATGCACATTTTCTTCACCAGTTGCACCCATTTCCTCTTTAATTTTTTAAAATTAAATATGCTTTCTAATGAAACAAAGGAAGGACTTATTACATAGCTGTTAAATGGCAAAATAGTGAATAGGGTAGGATAGGATAAGATACACAGAGTTTAGAATAAGCTTATAAAAGAAATAAATCATGTAATTCATGTTGAACATAGCTATATTGAACATTTAACAAAAGCATTAATTTTGAAAGCTGCAGGAAATCTTGCGCCAAAAATATTGCCTATGTAGTAGTATATGAAACCAGGGATCCAAATTTCATAGAAAAAAACTTTTCTCAGAGAAGCCCTTCAAGTTCTGATGATCTTCTGTTTCTCCTCCCAGATAGAACAGATTTGGCTTCCATCATTCATTCAGGGCAAACACATTATTAGAATATTGGCTGAGGTTAATGCTTCTCTTATTTAAAGCTTCTTCCTCTGTTTTACTCCCCACACTCCCTTCATAGCTCCATGAGCAGTCTAGTATGTAACAGTACCAGCTGATGATTCAAAATGCCCAAGGTGAATACTTTCAATTTTTGTGATTTATAATATTTCATTTAAGATAATAAAATATTAGTTTTCACATGTGCTGTTAAACCTTTTAACTCTGTTGCATTCACAAGCCTTATAGACTATATGTATTCTACTGAAAGTGACAAGCCTGGAACTATTCTCTGATCCTAAGACCAAGTGGCATAGACTGGCATCATCCACAATACACAGCACTTGATACTGAGTCTCCACTGAACCCTATATAATGTCCTTCTATCCCTAAAATAGTATTGTCTTGTGTCTGTCAAATTCAAATTGCATTTAATAAGACAGTGTCTGGTTTGCAGCTCTTCAGAATGTTTTCTTAGCAGTGAACAGAGAGGGTGGGTTGTGTGCGCTGAAGTGTAACACCGAAGTGTCTAAGAGCACAAAGTTTTCTGGATAATGTTGGAAGAACTTGGAGGGAGTGATCTCATACCGTCTTTTAAAAATCATTTTTTTGTAGTGATTGCTCCTACCTGCTACCTACTGAACAGTCTCCAGACATTGTCTCACAAAGCACTAGCTAGGACCGGACAAGACTGTGCCAGTGAGCCTCCTCACAATAAGCAGAAAGTCACCCCTTTGGACACACTGTTAGAAAGATTGTCACCTACAAGATTAAAAATCTTGCCTGCACGTATTTCCAGTGAAAACTGTAATGTTTTAGAATTTCTGCATTTTGAGAAATAAGGACAGTATTTGGAATACGCCTTAGTTATTTGTAGTGTTGTATCACTTACAGATCCCCAGATAGACCTGACTGCTCAAACAGACATCAGAACAGACTGGCTGTACAAGGGAAAGCATTAGCATAAATGATGTAACAGATAAAGGCTATGTACCGTGTTAAAAAAATATAAACCTTAACAAATAACAGTTTCATACTAATATAGTGGAAAAGAGGAAACACTAATGTGAAAATTTATATAAATCATTCAAAAAGTTATGATATTTTATTTTCTTTAAAAGAACATTGACTTTTTGACAGACTTCAGTTCATGGTTTTGAGGTTTAGAAATGTTCTTTCTATAAATACAGAAGTATTTAACAGAGGTGTAGTGGAAAAGCTCAGAAGACATGTAGAGTTCCATAAACACATTCCACTCCTTATCTATGACCTTCCATGTCAACTTCTTTGTTCTTTTCAATTTTCTCTTCAAAATGCCTTCTGTGTCTTATTCTTTGGTGTCTTTCTGGAAGGGCTCTGCAACTAGGCACCACTCAGAAAACATCATTCTAAACCTGCACAAAGAATTTAAAGGAAGGGTATCCAAAGAAGTGTGAGATAGCTTGGCTCCAGGTGGGATCAAACTCAAAAGAAAAAAGTTAATGGAAGTCCATTTTACTACATTCATTTTAAGCATGCCTCCTGTGGTAGGGAGAGATCAAGATTCTTGAGGCTTGTAACAAGGGTGGCAAAGCTAATTTCCCAACAATAAAAGAGCTGGACGCTGTAGGAAGTCTAATATATATATAAATGGGTGGAGCACAAATAGTAACTCTCTGTTTTTTCCTCTCAGATATTTTAGTGCAACTTCTTTGTAGACAGAACCCCACTCAAAGACTGACAAAGAAGGATTGGTGGCTATAGCTTGTGTTTTAATGTGCAGTGGAGTCTTTGCACATTGCATTCATTACAATGTTTTTAAGGTAATCTTTTCTCTTTTATTTGTGGCTTTCATTTCTAATTACTCAGATCACAATAACCACCAAATAAAATGCAGGAACTTGACACAAGAAGCCTAACTTCTTTGCCATTAAACATGCAGCTTGCAAGAAATAAATTTTTTTTTAGTGAGAATCGCATCTAGGAATGTGATGTTCACATTTGTATTCTAAAAATAAAGACTTTTTAGGACAAATTCCCTTTTCTGTCTTGGGATTTAGGTCCTGAACAACCAAGTTAAATGAATTACTTGTATCTGAAGTAAGGGGAGACAGTGCTCAATTAAAGTAGCATAAGGTTATGGTTTAGGGGATTTTTTTACTCGTGTATGAGTTTGCATAGCTCTTTAGACTCTGATGAAATTGCCTCCACTTACAAAATGGTGGAAGTTTTTATTTTATTTTGTCCTCCCACATTCACACATATGTAACCAGAATTACTGCTAATGGAACATAAATACACATAACAAGAAAGAAGACCGCTGAAATGAGATTTTAGTGTGCAGGTAAACTGAAAATCCACAGTCATATCTTTAAGCTATTCCTCACATATTTTAAGGGGTTGCAGACTTAATTCATACAATGAACAATCCATTAAAGCTAACATTATTATGCCTACTTGCTTGTACAGAAAAAGATCATTCACCATAAGTTTCACTGAAAGAGTGTCTGTTTCAGTCATTGTGAAGAAGTATAGATGAACAGCTGCAAAGTATGAAAGGCCAAACTTAGTATAATTTTTTTGTGGGGGCAGGATTTCTCCACCAAAAAATATGTAATTCACCAGCATAGCATTTGCAAACTTGAAATAACTTTGGCATTACAAATGCGGGAATTTGACTCTGTTGTAAGGCACGGCATCACAGATCCATATCTAGAATGTCTTCAGATCTCTTTTTTTTTTATTTTAGCTCTTAAACACATGAATCCTTCCTAGAGAGACCTCTGAAAAGGATACACAGGACACTGGCAGAGTAGCCACAGCATCAGATTTCAACAGTTTTGAATGATTTAGAATCTTGATGTTTGGCAATGCTAACTCTAACCACAATATGAATACACACATCAACTTAGATAAGAACTTCTATTTAAAAGTAAGGAAATCTAAATAAGTGCTATGACCATCATTTATTTTCATTCTACAAACCTAGACATATAACAATATGTTTTGTTCTTGTATGTTTTGTGCCAATATACCTGGAATAATCATAGATTTTCAAAGAAGTAGTGTAGACCGTCCTGGGTTCGGTTGGGATAGGGTTAGTTTTCACAAGAAGCCAGGTGGACTGACTCAAGCTAGACAATCAAATGGGATATTCGATAGCATGTGACGTCATGCTCTATATTTGACTGGGGGAGCTGGCTGGAAGAAGGTGATGTGCTACACGGGAGTGAGCTGAGCATGGGGCAGTGAGCTGAGCATCAGGCAGTAAAATTGCACTCTGTATATTCATTTTATCAGTAGTATTGTTATTATTTTCTTCTCCCTTTGTTGTTCTGATAAATTATTTTTATCCCAACACACCAATTTTGCCTTTTCCTTCTGATTCTCCTCCCCATCCAATAGGGACAGGGGGAGGAGTGAGAGGGCAACTGCATGGGTCTTTGTTTCTGGCTGGGGCTAAACCACAACAAGAACATAGTAAAAACTTCATAGGATGTAAAAATGATGCATAATTGTTCCAAAAATTTAGCTGGGTAAATAATGTAGTCAGAGCAGAGAATTGTCACAAGCAGATCAATGTATTTATCATCAAGGCAGGAATGTCTCCAAGCCACACGGCCAATTTAACGGTTGTGACTTACCAAAAAACCCAAGGTATTTCTCTGGTATTGTGGTCTAACACAAACTAAATGACCATTTTGGATGAATGCAGGACTTGGAAAAAGATTGGTGACGTCTTATTCCTCATCTGCTATGAGTAGGAGAACACTTAACCCACTCGAGCAGCTAAACACTATGTACACATTGGCTTTATCAATCTCCAGGAATCTGTGAAAAAAGAGATAGGAAAATAATCAACACAAAATGACACTTAAAACAGAAGAAGAATATCAGTTACACTTATGTTCTATGTTTTTAACTTCTCCCCTTCCCTTGAAAGGCAAAGAGGAGAGGAGGGGAGGGGAGAGGAGGGGAGGGGAGGAGGAGAAAGGAAAGAAAGAAGTAGAATAGGGGGAAGGAGAAAAAAAAAATTGTCTTCTGGAAATCTGTTGCAACATGTAAACCTTCATAACTATTTGACTCAGACACTATGTAGTGCAACTGTGTAGTTTACTAGTGAGGAGCTGGGGTTTTGGGCTATGATTTGGGATGTTTGGGGGTTTTTTAATATATCTAATTTTAAAAAAAATTGATATATATAACTGCCCACAGTAAAAGTAAAATCAAGGCTGTCTTGGGCCTTAAAGACTGGATAATGCAAAATAATATAGTGAGACATATCTTTAATATTATGTTGGGTTACACAAACAACTGACACTGGAAAATTTTGTATAACTTCAAGTTTTGTTAAAACACATCTTACAATTACTGCTTTTATTTGTGGTTATCAGAATAATATTAAAATATTTAGCAGCTGTTTAAAAATCTGAACTTATGACACAGTAAAAGGAGATAGAGAGCTTGTAGCAAACAAGAAAAGTCAAAGACGAACACGGCTGAGTGGAGTGGATGGATGTTTGCCTTTCTCCAATACCACGAAAAGAACTTCACGTCATACTAAGCATTATGACTTGTAATAACAGTGAAAGGCTACACCCCATTTAACTTTTCTCTTTCCAACCATAATATACCTGCCCTTTGGAAACGTTACTATATATTCTAGGGATAATTCAACACAAGAATTTTATTTTCAACAGACCTTAGTTTACACCTTTGTAATTACTTGAAATTCAGTCAGGAACAGGGGGAAAACATGTTTAATCCACTCAAAATACCAAATAAACTTTAGTCAGTTTAAATCAATCAGGTTTTGGGTTGCATTACCTTTGAATTACAGGGAAAAATGTCAAAACTTCCTGAATCACTGTATTTTGATAGTGCTAAAAGTTTCTAAATCAATTTCCATAATTTCAGATATTTATTGGGAAGATCAGGTGCTGTACCAATATCACTACATTTTTGTAAATTGAAACTCAAAAAAAAATGATGGAAAACAGATAACCAGTCAAAAAAAGCCCAAAACAAAAGCAACACCTCCCTCCCATGAAAAATTATAGTCCAGAAAACAAGAAAAAATTTCTTCAAAGACATTATCCATATGATCCCAAAAAGTTCAGTTCCAGATCAAGAGATACGTCAATATTTCTAACAACTGAACTAATAATTAGACAATTTATAAAAAGGAACGTGAATAGATAGTAAATAAAATTTGTTCTGAGGTCAAATAGGCTAAACAGACATTCATCCACAGCAAATAAACAATACATAACAGAAGACAGATGTATAAATAATAAATAAATAAATAAATAAATAAATAAATAAATAAATAAATAAATCCCATCAGAGAGTCCATATGCAGTCTCCAGAGTTTCTGGACAGTTGTAATAAAATCCGTTATCCAAATATTTCATTCTTCACCTTTCTTGTTTCCCTAAACACGCTTTCCAGGTTTCCATCATTAGTGTCTGTCTTTCTTCCCTAAGACAAATCTGCAGCATTATTAACTGCCAGTTTTTCCTCTTTTGTTAAACTTATATCTGGTCTTGAAAGTACAGTTTGTATCCACTGTTTACAGCTCATGCCTGTACATTTGTTCATGACTAGAATAATTTAACAAAATGCAGGTAGTTTTCTTCTGTTTACTGCAACTATCTGTTTTAATAAGTAGTAGCTCAGTAATGATTTTTCTTCTGATTCGTATGTTGGATATCTGTGAGGGCTCTTGTAGTTCATTTTTACTTTATTTCTGGTGTTTTCTCTTTGAAGACTTTCAGATGGGTATTACTAAGGAATAGTTTACGTATCTGATAACCACATAATTCTCTACTGCTTTTGGAGGAGCAGATGGACATTAGGTAATTTTATACAGCCACAAACTGTAATTAAGTTGAAATGATGTATAATTATCACTGTTTAAAATCAAATATTTGAGCTGTCTTCTTTTCTTAAATGTTGCAACAGACAGTTTTCACAGCATGTACTGTGTTGTTGGTCGTTTAGTCTTCTTAATCCTAATCAATAAAGTAATTGAGCAACAGCCTTTCAGAATTGCTTTTCCACTGTTTATTTCATATTCAGACTAATAATCAGCTGTTCATACAATTTCCAACTTTTATCTGTAGCATTGCCCTTGTAAAACTGATCTTATAGCCAACAAGCATTAATAATAGTTGTCCCATTATAGTTTTTAGACAGTATAGGACCTTTCCAGAATTTGATAAATCTGCCCATTACACTTATTCAGTGATAATTTTAATGCACTTTATCTTGACTTTCCTATGTAATTTTCAGTTATTTTCTGATTAATTAAACATAATCCCTGTATTTCTATTTTTATTTAAATACATTTATTTATGTATTTACTCACTTGTTATTTTAAAGTACATCCTGGAAATTCGTGGACAATACATAATAAACATTTTAAGAACAAATATTTTAAAAGATTTCTATTCCATTTGGCCATCATTTGTAGTCACAAGAAAAAGACCTGAGAAATGAGCAGCATTAAGCAGTGCTTTTAGAGGTTAAATAATTTTTGGATTTGTAACTCTGATGATTGGAAAATTAAGTTTCTCTGTGAGATGCCTTACCCATGGTGCCCTACTACACGGTCTACTGTCTTCCAAATGTCATTCCACATAAATCGAATTGGTACACCTGATCTCTTGTTCTGCAGGGCATGGAGAATAACAACAGCCACAGCTTAAATCATAGAATGGTTAAGGCAATAGTTGCACCTTACTTTACACCCTTTGATTTCAGTGAAACAAACACATATCTCACTTACTTTCCTTTTGCTAATCATCCTCGAGTGACATTTCCTAGTTTCTTTTCAGTTCCTCGTATTTGGGGCTCCCAGGTTTTCCCAAATGTAAAAGGAGCCTTTTCCATTACCTTGCTGCCTGAAATGACACTGCTCTGAAGTTACTTGAAGGAAGTTCACTCCAGGCTTTTCCTTCTATAAGTAACTGTTCCAAAAGGCTGGAAACCTTTTGAAATTAAGAAAACATGAGTGAGGGAAAACAAGGTGCTGAATTTTTATTACTATTATTTTTTAAATAGAGCAATTTGAAAGCAACTGAAGAAGAGAGACCAGAAGTATAAAGGTTTATGCACCTCACTTCAACCTGGCAGTTTCTCTGCATAAGCTAGATGATCCGTGTTCCTCACTGTCATAACTGTAGGACCAATCACTTTCTCTTGGATATTTGTATAGTTTATTGAGCCTTCCTCCCCCAAACATGCTCAGTAAATCTCCAGGCAATCCATTGCACCTGTTATTTAAAAAATAACAGAACATATTCTTGAAAATTTCAATGCTGTATTTCAGGACTTTAAAAATATAGTAAAATAAGTTTAAATTAAAAGTGCGAAGAGTTTAGCTGACTCTTGCAAGTAACTTCCTACAACATAATCCTTTAAGTTTGGTGAGGGTTGCTAGGGAAAGCAGTAATGTGACACAGAAGACAGCAAAACAAAACACTAATAAATGCACAATGAAATACAAAGCTGTGTTGGCAGGGAAATAGACAAAGGGTTCATTTTTCAAAAGGCATAAGGAATGAGCGGGCTCGTTCTTATTTTCAGATATAACATCAGAATCTCGGGGCTTAATCTCCTGGCAAATTATTGAGGTTACCACAATCAAATCAAGTCAGCATTCTTGAAGGTAAGCTAAAATGACAAAAATGACAAATAAAGCTTTTTTTTCTTTAGACCTCAGGGATAGCATTAATCATGTACCTACGGCTTACTCATGATCCTTTCTTTGATGTTCACAATGTAGATCTGCTGGGAGAGCTGAAAGCAATAAAGATAATTTTGATTTCTTTTTAGAAGGTGCAGCATTTTAATGTTAAAAAAAGGGAGTATTGATAGAATATGACTAATACTGAAAAATACACTCCTTGTTTCCTTCCTAGGTAGAGGATTAGTTTAAAAGTATCATTAGGAACTCCTTAAAACTAGAAAGACAAAATTCAGCAACATCATAAAAAGAGAGAATAACAATGTTACTAGAAATTGCCATACCATGAAGAAGGGGGGACAAAAAAAGGAAGTGTAAGAACATTGCATAATTTATTTCTCTAGTAATAAAAACACTGAAGTGTAAAACCAAAGTTCATAATGCACTGTATATTCGTCAATGAATATTGGCTAAAATGTTTCAGTGACTGAGTCTCACTGATTCCATAAAATGTCATAAGGGCATTGTTTAGTAAAGCCAAACTGAAAATTCACAATATGTTTTTTTTCCCAAGTCATAGAATACAAACTGGGTTACTGAGTAGAAGTGATTTTCTTAATATCTATGATACAAAAGGGAATCCGAAGTCAAAGTCATCACTCTGCTTCAGTGTCCCAAGCTGATTACAGAAAGGAAAAGTACGCAGTTACAATCCAATGAATGATCCTCATTCTCCGTCTCTGTGGAAAATATTGTGAATTATTCATAAAAAAATCTTCATCAGAAGGGAAAAAGAAAGAAGATGGGTTATATTTTACCAAATTTTACTTACATATTTTCAAAGGAGGAAATGTAATGCTAGGTTTGATTTTTTCAATATTTATGTAGCCAAACCCATAGTTATGTTTATGTGTGTATATTCTCAGAGACTCAGTTTACAAAGTAATGTACACTGTGATCCAATATAATTTCGTATATCTCAAAAGAATGCATGCTTTACTAGCCCTAAAGAAGGCAGTACTTCAAGTCTTCTTCCATCTGAACTTTTGCTATTCTGCAGTACAAGTGAGAACAGTTTGGGATTTCACTCTGTTACCACATGATATTTCATATAACTTGTAAAGAGATTTTTCATTTTGAAGAATGCTTGATTAATGTCTTTGTTTGCCCATTTCCTTCTGCTGTCTCATAATTGTTTCCTGTATTAACATTTTTAATGAATATAGAGCCGAAGTCTATTAAAAGAAAAATCTCTAATTTCATAGTTAAAGTTGTCAGACACAGGGTTTTTCTAATCCCTTTAACTGCGCAATTCCCAGGATTCCTGGTTGACAGCAATTTTTTCATCAAATTTCCTGTGAGAAAACCCAAATTTCCCTCAATACTCCTAGCTAGGACCTTGTGTAAAATGATAATAAAATATTTCACTTCTTACAGAACGTTTCACACATTCAAAGCTTTAGGGAAACAGTGGCTAATTAAATGAGTTGGACCTTCTTGTTGTTAATGTTGTTCACAGAGCGTGCTCATTTCTGTCATGATTGATCTTCCAGTGCGAATACCAAAATGACATTTACTGCATTTTGACAGAGCATTTATCAATATTGAAATAGTTGAGAAAATCTTGAAGCTATGAAATTAAGGGAAAATCTAAGAAATCAAATGTAAATCTCAAGGAGTCTCACCTAGCAATGCAAAATTAGTCTGGTCACATTAACGATTACAGAGGATACACCAGTCTTGTAAGGACCTGTTAAATATTAAGGTAACAAAGATTCAGTAAATAACATCCCAAGCATTCACTTAAAATCCTGAATGTAATTTTTTTTTTCTTTTTCCCCCACCAAACATCCACCTCAGAACTATCCTTATCCAAACAAACAATATGTTTTACAGGTTTGCTGGTAATTTACAGCACTGGTGAGAGTGGCTTATTTGAGATTGTTTACCTTTTCATAGAAATTATTCTTTCTGTCACATGACAATGACTTTTTTAGGATAGGTTTCCCTTTGCCTTCAATTTTTCTATCCTAGAGCTCTGGGAACACTATGTTCTAAGAGTCCATTTCTTCTACCATTCTTCTTGGGATATGATGACTGCCTCTTCTCCAGCCTGGTTCTTGGCTTGGCAGGCACAACTGATCCACAAAGATACAGAGTTGACTTGTTTACTGGGAAAATAAAACAACTGAGTAGCAACATTTAGCAGAGCATGATGCAGAAAAAAAGAAATTTTGTCTATCATCTGCCTTCGGACACTTCAGAAAGTGTGGAGCACAGCATGAAATCCAGGCAGGACTGCAATAAATCTTAGTTTCAAATTGAGACAGAAATCAGCCGTAAGGGAGAGCATTGAGCTCCAGACACAGACAGCAAAAAATTTAGCTAACCACAAAGTTACTGTAGATCATAGAAGAGACATACATTTTGGTATTATTTGCTTGTAGACAAATAATCTAATATCAGAACATCTCTCTGACGATACCTCCTCTGCTTAGTCTTCAGACCTGAGAGTCCAAACATCACTGACTGCAAAAAATAATTGTGAAGCAGATATTAAGGATGCTAATAAGACTGGCTACACTAATGACTTAATGTTTATACCTGTTAGGCTTGTACCTATTGTACCTAAGCATAACTAATCCCATTGCAAGTAAAAGGAAGACTGAAGTCTTGACACACTAAACAAGTAGGTTGTCCTATTTTGAGATAAAATACATCATTTACTTTTAGGGGTAGAGAACATGTGGCTGCTCATTCAGAGGTCTGTCCATACATATAACCCAAGAATCAAGGCAGCATTGTAGAATGCGGGGGATGTATATACTTTAATACATTTTAAAAAATGATAAAGTATTTCTGTGATAATATTTTGAGAAACCTTAAGGATGCTTGTTTTCATTTGAGTATAGAGTATCAAAAATTGTTGTGATTTCAACCTGAGAGTTTCATTTGTAAGGACCTGGATGTGGGTGCCACATTGGCATGTGATACCAATACCATTAAACATTTGGATCAATATGTATGAAATATTTGCAAAAGAAACAGAGCTGAAAATCATAGAAGCTACTGTACTTCTTATGCTTTCTCATTAGGACAGAAAAGAAGATGACAAATAATACACAAAAATATATAAAAGGATGTTAAAATAGCAAAGCAATGCACATGAATGCAAATTATTTCATATGCTTTTGCTGCTGTGCTTAAAAATACATAAATTATTACATTAAATCACTGCATTTTCCAATTACCAACAAATTCTTATTGTGGAAAATGACAACCTTACTAACAGAGCTGACAAATTTATATGTGACTGCAAGAGCATTACTGAGGAAATCTTTGGACAGCATAACTATAGACATAACTGTACTAACTACAGCAGATCCACCTGTATGTAGAAGGATTGGATAACTGCATAAATATATTATTATTTTTTTTCCATCACATTCTGCCTCTACACTAACAAATATAAGATGAGTTAACTAGCAAACTAATTTCAAGGTGACTTTGCAAAAAAAAAGCATGAAATTTAATGTGAAAAATGAAAGCTAAACTGACTTTTTAATAAAATTGATGATAGCTTGCTGAAGTGCAAATTCAAAATATCATTTTAAGACACCTAAAAATAGATGAACTTCAGTTTTAAAAGAATGTGACTTCCAAAGTTTCAAAACACATCCCGTTTTATGATTTTATCCAAACCCATTTTTTGTTGTGATTTAAAAATATTTTTTGTCTGTAAATCAGTGTTTTGGTTATTAACCAGAGACATGAGCCTGAAAATGAAGGTGTAACTACAGACATACACAAAAAAAATATTTTCTTTCACACGGGACAGGTGTGTTCCGACTTTTTTGCTGGTATAGTCATGTTCTCAGACTACTGAACTATACTTAAACACAGAAAAAACATAGTGAACTTGAATTGAAATCACCTAGCTGTTTCAGCAGGCATTGAAATCCTAGCACAAAATTTCTATAGAAATTAAACCATAGTTAAAGCCAATGGAGTGCTTGTGTAAGAAATATTCATGGTTTTATTTGCAGAATTCATGCCTGAAGTTAGGAAAATACACTGAAATGGTATTTTCAGGTCATTCACTGTTAAGGCCAGACATACGAGTACTGCAAGCCAGTTCAAGAATCTGCATATCTATTTTGTGTCAATAGTTAGCAGACCTTGTTAGCAATTAGATCATTTTAACAAGAGCCTACATATTTTTTGAACATTTAGAAAAAACATTATTATTAGAAAAGGCTATAAAATTTCCTCATTCATATTCAAATTGCTGAACAAATACTGAATCTTAGCATGAGCAGTATTTACCATTTTTTGATTCTTTTTATGATTTATATGATCATCCTGAAGGAGGACATGAATCTAGACATGTGGCCCTACTTACAAGCAGGTAAGCAGGTACCATTCATCTTTGCTTAAAGAGTTGCACATAAAGGAAGTACCAGAAGGAATTAAGCTCAGTGAAAAACAAGCAAACAAATCTGTTTTGTGTAAATCCCCAAATGGGTCTTTGTGATTACTAGGAATTAGTCAGTGGCACAGATCACTTCTTCATTATTCAGATGTGATAAATAGACTTTTAAAGGTGACATTTCTTAATTTATAATGTAGGAATTCAGCAGCCACTGGCCTAACGGAAGCAGCCATCCAGCTTTTAGTGGTCCATCTGCACACTTGCCACCAGCCTCGTTAGACCTCTTACACCAATCATGCATTAAGTATAAGTATGTTCTGAGATATTTCACGTCTTTCTGATCTCCATGTGTCATACTTCCTAATATAAATGGCAAATACAGACACACTGGGTTTAATCCAGTTGCAGACTACATAGAAAGCTTCTTACTTTAATGTCCGAAGTAACTAATCTTGTATTATAAGGCATCAGTCATCACATTCTGATTTTGTAGATACAAGTCATAAAGGCCACACTGTCCTACCTACTTTGCACACAAAGACTGAGCTTTGTCTGCTCTTTACAAGTAGTCCTCTTAAAACGTGCCTAATCCTGGCTTTAGCCACATGTTCCTGACTATCAAAAGGCTTCAGTATTTCCCTCCCTCCCTGCTCTAACTCAAGGAATGGTTGCAGCCAGCTGTGAGACCAAGACATCTGAGATGCTTCATGTGTCCAGAAGGCTTGTCAGTCAGGCAGCTGAAGTACTCAGCACATTTTCCACTGCTTTCCCTTTCCTAATTCTTTTCACCAGTTCTATTCCAAAATAAACAAAAGCAAATAGTAAGAAAAAGAAAAAAATCCTACCAAACAAACAAACAAACCACACCAAAACCCTTCCAAAAATTGAGGCAGTATCTCCTTTTCTCAAACAGCAAACTCGGATCCAAAGCTGTCAAGATGCAGAAAATTATATATGAAGTTAACTTAGTGTTAATTTAGCTGTTTCTGTTACAGGTATTTCCTCCTTATGCAGTTTCTTCTCAGCATTAAGATCACCAGAAATTACATCATGCAAAAAAATTAAAAGGCGGCAAGCTAATTTAGACATTCTTGGATATACTGAGGTATAGAATTAAGGTGACAACACAGAGAGTAACATGCTTTAATTACAGTGTCAGTGTCTAATATGTGCCTGTATTATTCTCCTAGCAGGAATATGTTTAAGGACATTTATGCTTAAGGAAAAATATACTTCAGTCATACATACTTCTTTTAAAAACATATCCATAAAGGACTGTCTTGGATGATTCACAGCTGTGAGAAGAAAATACATTTCAAAATTTTAAAAAGAATTATTATCAAAATTCAATCTTTTTAAATTTTGACTAATATACTAAAAAACCTAGATGATTTCCAACTACGGATAAAGGCAGTATCACAGTATCAATCCTAGTTCCTACATCAATGTTGCAGAAATCTGTAAAATTTGAAGGATAAAGGAAACATTACAGACATTCTTGTAGGTGATGTATATAATGTAATCTCCACTAGGAATTTACCTGCTGCATCAAAGATATTTCTGTTCACACTATGAATAGCATGCTTGACTCCCTGGGGTTACACTACTGTTTGGTTTATTTATATTTTCCTGTGTCATTTAAATGTAGTGATTGAATCATCTATTTAGAGATTTCACAAAAAAAGAAATAACTTTTTGACTTCTTTAAAAGAAGTGAGCAATAGGAAAATTGCTGGAGAGAAAAAGCTTTCGTGAGGGGATCTATGTTGGTTATGAGCTATTCCAAAGATTAAAACAATTCCAGCTTCAAAGACCTTAGCAGCAAAGAGCAGTCCGATCAAACAGTGCTAATAATCACATAATCTGAAAACAGTCAAACAGCCTCTGGCATGTGAGACGATTTCACATATACAATTGTAGGAACGTTTGTACTAGCAGCAATATATTTTGCAGGCAGGGATATTAAAGTTAAGATTGAATGGCATATCTTGTTACAAACATCAGTGGCAACAGTGCAATATGTAGTTCAGAACCATTAATACAGGTTTTAAATATCAGCTACATCCTTGTGACAAATACCAAGGTGGGTAGAGCAGGTCATATAGTAGCATTCAAACCACAGTAACATCTCAGGAGCAAAGTTTTAATGCCAAAGTAAATGTTGAAAGCTAGTTATAGTAACACGACCTGAAAACTTCAGCCCAGTCACAGCTGCCTCCTGGCACCCTCTGTCCCTGCTTCCCAAGATCTACTGCAGGGAGAGGTTTAGACCGGATATTGGGAAAAATTTCTTCACTGAAAAAGTTGTAAAGCATTGGAACAGGCTGCCCAAGAAAGTGACTGAGGCACCATCCCAGAAGATATTTTAAAAAAGTATATATGTGGAGCTTAGTGACTTGGTTTAGTGGTGGAATTGACAGTGTTATGTTAACATTTGGACTCGATGGTCTTGAAGGTCTCCTCTAACCTAAAGGATTCCATGATTCTATGATTCTGTGTAGTGTCTACCTTGTTCTATTTCAGGAATCACAGATATCAATAACAAATCTCTAGGTTGGATTTTGAAGTGAAAGCATGCTTAGAAAATGCAACAGGTTCCTGCCCCTTTTTTAATTAACCTGTCTTAATTTTGAAGCAGAGCAGCCCGTTCTTGAGACACAGCACAAGCTCAACTGTATAAGCCATTTTTTGTCTCCTGAGCTGATGTAAGTATTCCTATACTCCCCATAGGACAGGAGGAGTCATTACTGGTTAGACACAAACACTTCTTTCTTCTCCACCTCCCCATCAATCTGCTTGAAAATATTGTTTTGATTTTAAAAAATTGACGCACTCTAGGCTTACTTGTATTCATTCCTGTGGTTCTTCTCTGAATGCTTACCAGCCATGAATATAATTTGGTATCCACAGCTGAACACAGAGTCAGAGTATGGGGTTTATCTGGTCAAATGTAGGGTTTTTTTCAGCTGAGCTAACATTTTGCACAATTTTTATAGTCAGCAGAAAGAAGTAGGTGGTTATTTATCTCATGCTTGCATAGGTGTTTAAAATAGATCATCTAAATCATACCTCAAAATCAGTACTTATCTCTACTGAGTATTAAAGTTATTTTCAAGGGACTGCTTAGGATGTTGATTTCTACAAAGCAGACTTTTAACTTTAGCTGAGGTAAAACACACCCTTTACCATCCTGTCTGCCTTACATTTTCCCTCTTTTCATTATAAAACTGATGGACTTTTATGAAAACACAGTTGTTTTCTTTCTGAGTACTTCAACTATGTAAAGAAAAGCTCAGCAAGAGAAAGAAAGACATACTCTTGATGAAAAAAAAAAACCCACAAGCCTGACAGCAGGATGTAATCACTTCTTTCCAGTGTACATGAAGCAATGATGAGGAAAGTACTAAAAGTCAGAGGAAAATTAGCAGGCCAGATGTCTGGTGAAACAGTGACAAAATGACAGCAAAATGAAAAACTTAATAAAAATGAGCAAGTGACTAAAGGAAGTGCATGCAAGACATTAGAAATTAAATCATAAAGAACAAGATAAAATAAAGAATACTGTTGGAGAATACAGAAGCCAGAAGATCAGAGAACTTTGGATAGGGGAAAGGCAAGAGACGTGACACATAACAACAGATGTTTCACTGTGGCAAATTGATGAAGAGCCACATGAGTAGAGTGAAAAGCTACTAAATATACATCTCGCTGACATCATTGTTCTGTGATTTTTAGGTTTGAGGGGTTTTCTTTTTTTTTTCTTTTTTGGTAAGAGTATTCAAGAAGTCCTAGAGACAAAAAGTGCAAACTACTGTAAGTAGTAACGGTGGTAGTAATGATGAAGGTATTCCACTTTCCACAGTGACTTTCATTATAGACATCAAAGCATTATAGAAACACTAATTAACCCTTAAATGTTGTCTCTAAGGTAAGTGAGGTTTTACAGTCAGTTTACAGATAAGCAGACTGAGCATAGAAAATTGGACATAAGCAAAATTATACAGAAAATTAAAAACAAGGATAGAAATAGCATCTTAAAAAAAAAAAAAAACCCTGATGCCCAGTACTCTATGCTAACTAACATAAAATGCTTGTAAAATGCTACAGAGTTTTTTCAAGTGGCTACAAAATCTCTTTGCAAGGGTATACATTCCATTTTCATCAAAGCCAACAAGACTTTACACCAGCCTCCAGTGCAGTGGAATGTGAAGATGCTGGTGCATCTGACACACAATTGAGGTAATTGGGTTAAAGTTGTTGGAGTACGAAATAGTGGAATGGTATATTGCAAAGGGCATTTGTGATGAATTTAGTATTTTGTCACAACAGTAGTACTTCTGTCACACATTTTGTTCTTTATTGGATGAGATTTCATTATAAAAGTTATTCAGATATTGTAAATTAAATTAATTGTAATATAAGACTTAAACTGAGCTCAGAATAGAATATGAATCTGAGACATGGCTGCTCACCAAATAGGAAGAGATTAAAAAAAACCACAAAATCAAACCCCCAAAACCCATCCCAAAACTTTGTTACTAAGAACAATGCTTTGGAATGTAATTCTACTCTTCAATCTTTATTACTCAGCTTTAAAAAAAAAACTGGTTCAAGTGCTGATGGCTGGAATCTTTACTCTTTCTCACACCAAAATATTCTTACTTTAGATCCGCAGACCTGTGAAGTTCACACAGACTCACAAATCTTCATCTGAAAGAAAAGCATCACATTGTTTGGTAGTAAACAGTTCTAATATCTGTAAAGACCACAGACACCGAATACTCCATATATGAAAGTGTAGTGTATAAAAAGTAATGTGCCGTCATCACTAAAAGTAAAGATTCTACAGATCAGCAAGTTGTAATTCTTATTTTACTGTTGTATGGTTTTAAGATATGTGAAGCATAACAAGGACAACAAAAAATACCTATCCAAATGAGAAAAATTGAAATTAAACGCTTTGTGGCAAGAACACAGGTGAACTCAAAGCTATGACATGTTTGGTTCATGCAGGGATATACCAAAAGTTACCAGTGACAGTACATAGCAAGGAAGGGTTAAGTTGTCATGTTTCCCCATCAGAGGGGCAAATTCACAACTTCAGTGTAGAGCACAACCTGAATGTGCTGATGGAGGATTCTCATTGTCTGTCAATTTGTAAGATACGAATGATTATTCAGGTACTTTCCAAACACAGATTGCTCAAAATGAGGGGTGTTTTTTTAGGAAGTGGTTCAAGACTACCCATTTGATTTCATTTAGTTATATTTTGTGGTTAATTTCTTTTTTTCAGATCGGTCAAGTTGCACCCTTTTTTTGGACTTTTGAAACAAATTTCCTAATTATCCCTGCTTTCTCTTCTTTCATTCTGAGTCTAGAGCAGTTTCAGAGCACATGACCTGGATAGCTTCTGGGTGAAATTAAGGAGCAAAACAGATTTCCAAAGCAACCCTAGTGCACTCCAAGTGTTAACTGCATCCCCGCTATGAAACAGAATAGAGCTAGTCCCAAGGAGGAGACAGGAATACGATCATGGTGGCTGCCACATCCTCTCCACCACCTGCTGTCTTCTGCAAGTTACCCTCTTGACTATTGTCTGCTAGGATTGCATTGCTACTGTGGGCAAAGCTGGATCCAAGCTTGTTTAATTCTGTGTTTGATTCAATGATATCACATCAGCAGGTATTTTGTTGAAAACACAGGTCTATAATATAACCAAAATAAAATTATAAATTATTTTCAAAATTAAAGCAGTAGACAAAATCTCACTGCTTACACCTATGACAAAGAATACTTTTTACCCTTCTTATTCTTAGAGAGGAAAAAATGGGTTTTGAACTAAGAAAATTAGTTTTGATTTGCCTGTTGAATAGGTAGGTTTGTGACATGGACTCCAACATGATTCTTACATCATTTAGGGCTAGAGAATAGAAATGTCCCATTGCAAGAAGAAAGCTGGTCATAATTCTTACTCTTAGGCTTATAACATCTACAATCAACAGTGCTATGCCTATACCAAATTCTTTCAGTTTAGTCATATTATCTAAAGCACAATAATTCTTGGGATCCCTTATCAAAAATAGAATGTCCAACCACCTCAAGGATGGAAGAAGTTAGTTTAAAATAAACCTAAGATCAGTTCAACACACACTTCCACCACGTAACAAATAGGAACATTAGTGATGAATACATAACTGATTCAGTGAATCTACTCCTCCTTCCTCCCTGTGAAAAGGTGATTAAAGGTTTTACCAAATATGCCCAGGATTAGAGCATATTTGATAAGTCTCATTGTTGCTATTAACTCCATTTACTGCCTGCACCCTTGACATGTGGCTGAAGTACAAATTGACATTCTCCTCCACCTCTTTTAGGTTCTACACACAATCAGTTTTTAAATTATTAAGTAATAATAGAAGACACACATGAGGTAGTTTGAAATGTTGTACAAAGCTATATCACGAGGTTCTTTTGACAATGAGTTGCCATAAACAGAAAGAACTAGGGGAGAAATAACAGGAAGAATATTCCTCTAATGAGCAAAACCCACAACAATTAAACTGGGTAGTGCCTTTCTATAGCTGCAAGTAGCATGCACAACTGAAACTAAAGAAACAATTTTAATCTATAGATTAAATGTAAAAAGAAGTGCATTTGCAGCTTGTATGAGACCTTTTTGGAAGATATTTGAAGAAATTGGAATTAAACTGATTTTAAAAGTGAAAGAGTGAAAACGTATCCATTGTTGGTCATAGTCTGTAAATGAGAAGGGCTGGAAAGGAGCCAGGGGAAACTGATGACTGGCAGGTGGTAAGAATAGGAATGACTTCCCGTGGAACACAGCATCAGGAATTTGGAAGATCGTAGCCCCCTCAGATCTTGGCAAATTTACATCTTCCAGAAAGTCAGCTGGGTTTAACAGCATGGCAACATCCTGCACAGTTGGGGGCAACAAAAAGAAATTTGAAGCTGGTGTTCCTCTCCTGCTGAGTTTTTACATCTCCAGTTGAGAGGCAGCAGGCAGCCCCAGCAGAATACCTTTATGTATGATCTTGTTTCATGTCAAAATAGGGAATAAACTGTTGGAGTAGTGCAGCAACAGAGAGGAAGCTAGAGGTTTTCTAAGGGAAGCGCACCAGCTGCACACATAAAAATGTTCTGCTGGGAAAACACAGAACTAATATTCCAAGGACACTTACAGGGAAACAGTAACAATATAATGAGCAAAGAATGGGCAAAACAAGTAGATAATGTGTTGGTACTACCATAGTCTTTACAGGAGAGTGGAGCCACTGCAAAAAATGTTGGGGAGAAGATGAATAAGGGCATGTCATCAGGGACAATCTGAAGTTTAATGGTCTATAGGAATCAGAAAGTTTGTTTCTAGAAGGGCATACTGGGCAATTAGAGACCTGTAAACTACGTAGGAAAGAAAAGAAGAAAGCAACATAAAAAATCACCCAAGAGCAAAAGATAACACAGTCACTCTTCCACCAGTCATTAAAGCCAGATCTTTTTCAAATACTGAAAAATACTTGAATTGCTTTCTGGTTTGCTGATTGCTTTTGTGTTCTTGTTTTTTTATGCTATTACTGAGATTTAATTTCTCTTTGTTTCAGCATTTCTTAATCCAATATGCACATAGATTCAGGGAGTACATACCAAGAAAGACTAGTCCAAAGTAATCAGCTACTCGGATACAGTATCCTTCCAAAATAAGCTTTATCTTCTGTTTATGGCATTCTCTTTCTTGGAAGTTCTGGAAAAAGCATTTCCAAGAACAGACTGGGATTTAAGTGAAAAGCAAGATAGTTTTCATCACCCGAAATATATGTCATTTTATGAAATGTTATCATTGTGGGAGACAGGCTCAGTGTAAGGAATGGTAGTTTCTACAAGACAGTTACTTATTGCATTAAATTGAACTGAAAAAAAAAATAATACCATTCTAAGAAAACAAAATCTTGCAATAGGGTTGAATGAACCTGCATTTTATTTCTTCTGTTTTCATGACTGAAAACTCCCAAACATACACAAAAAATCAAGTTGGCTGAAATTGTATCTTCCACGCCACCTTGACCATTACCTACTAGAACTTTTGAGTATTTATCAGTTGCATCATTTCTTATGTGAAATATGTACCAAAAAGGTTAAATCCTAAGGGTTTGTGTGAGGGCAGGATATTTGCAACTCACAGTAAGGAATGTACTCTAAGACAACTCTTCTCTGAGATGTATTTTACATCTAAGATATACTTTACACCTTAAAGAGTGCATGTGAAAAGTGATTAAGTCATCAAGACCAGCAAAACACAAGAGGTGAAGTAATTAGATCAGCAGTATGACCAGGAAGGAGAAGTCAGTGGTGTGACTGAATTCAACATGGTTGGAGATGGAAAATAATATCTGTGTTCATATATTAAAAGGGATATGCTCAGAATTTCAACAGATGAGAAAGAATATATAGGAGTAGAAGAAAACCAATATTGAGACACAGAAAGTGAACAGAAAATAAAAAGCAAAATATGACATTTATAAAAGATAAAAAAATTATTTCCTTGTCTTTTTCTCACCAATTGGACAAGTGCTAAAATTAATATTTAGTTTATTTCTTCTTCCATTTTTCTTACTGCTTCTGCTATTTAATATCTCCACAAGTCATAATAATTATTTTTATTTAATTTGAATTGGCAATGAGATTTTAATGACATCAAAAGCTAATAATTCAGAACCAAATTTAAAATTATTTTAGTGAGCTATGAAGAGAAATATTTCATATATAAGATATAATCATTAAAGAAGAAGTGTTGCTAGTCTAGTTATAATACACTTCATTTCTATTTTATTGTCATGAATAACAATTTATTCACTCCTTAATTTTCTTGCTATCTTTATGTTTAAAAATGAAAAGATATTGCTTCATACACCATGTCACTTGCGTTTGGAAACTCCAAATATAACTAGATGTGACATATCTTGATTTTTAGAAGAATGCAACAACCAATTGTATTTTGGGCTCTCCCTGAAAAACACCACCTCTTGCTTGAGCTATACTAGTTCCCAGACTCCTCTGTCTATACATTCCCATGCTAACGTAACAGAAAAAACCTGAAACCTTGTGAAATATTCAGCGCCCTTCACTAGCATTTTGTGAAATGAATAAAAAATTGAATCCACAAATTCTTCTCAAGTGTATACAATTGGAAAAGTTTATTAAAAATATGCAGTGAATGTTGCTACTTTCCAATTGTCTTGTTTTGTACCTCTGTTATAAAAGATTACCATAGGTATCACTTACATTACATTACAAACTAGAAATCTTACTCCATCAGCTTAAACTTAACTATTTATATGGAACTAGCTTGATAAGTTTCATCAGCATTCACATTCTCTGAGTTTGAGAAATATTCCCTATCTGGATAACACTTCACTGTGCACTCATCTTCAAGTCTGTGTTTAAGTCAAACTCCAGTGGTAAGTATTTAAGTGCATGTTGCAATATGCTTCCTAAAGTGGTCTACCACTTCAACAGGACTTCTTCAGTTGTATGCATCAATGTTAGCACACTTCTAAAGACAGAGCCAAAATTAAAAAAAAATGTTAAATGAAAAATATCAGCAGGCATTCTACCTATCAGCAGGTGTTTGGAATCAGCAGGGCTTCCACATTTATTTTCTATAATACCCATAATTACCACCTCTCTACTTTCTGTAATGTTGTCACAGCGGGTGGTAATGTGTATGTCTTAGTGCTGTGATGCTCCCTGTCAGAAGTACCAGTTTGGGATAACATCCAAGATACTACCACAAAATAGTAGATTTCTTGTATAAACAGTTTTCCTGACTTACTTTCAGCATGTAACGAACATTTTAGCTAGAGGTACCCACAAAATACAAATTCTAACAGCATTTGCACCCAGGTAGCCTTTCCTATGCCATCCTATGGAAAACCATTCTCAATCAACTTTAACAAAATTTGGTTGCAGATGGTTCTACAAATCCATTTTTTTGTCTGCTAAGAAATGTCTTCTAAAAAATATACATTTAAACTAAAGTTAATGTTTCATGAATGATGCTGATGTGAAAGACCTTGAACTTGAAGCTCTTCCCTTCCTGCAGAACAGATCCACTACCGCATAGACAGAGATACTTTCAGCTCCCATATTTGCTGTATCTTTAAACTCTTAATGAATCTTCAGGGATTTAAATATGTAGACATATAGGGATTGAGTTAATTTTACACCACATTCTCTATCAAAGAAACAGCTCAAATTATTAATGAATAATTCACTGATAGTCTAAAGTGCATGCCATAGAAAGAAATCCTATTGATTACTTTTGGGTTTTTAATTGTATTATTTTAAAAATGTAGTCCTCTTCAGTTATGATAAACCCTGCTTAAGTGGTACTTTAGATCTTCTACAGGAAGGTGTATAATACTAATACATCAAAACTGTGAAATAATTTTTCAGTTAATTCTAGCTGCTGTCAAACAGACAAACAAACAGAAAACAGACAAAATCGCATTTCTCTTTTATCTCATTCTTATCACCACATGTAATATATAGTACTTCCTATTTCTCTTGCTTAGATTAGGAACTATACACATGCATATTTTATCTGAACTATTAATTTTTTAAATCTTGATAATCTGGCAGAAATTCTTGCGGGACATAATTTTTCATGCCATTGGCAGCCTTCTTTATCTGGTGGTTGAAACAAAAAGGTGTAATATCTTCTTTTTCAAACGGTATGTATTTTTCTACTCCTTCTTCTAGGAAGCACTGTAGAAAAGTGAAGAGCAACAAACATGGGAAATGAACAGAGAACGGTATTTACTAACAATTAATTAAAATACACAGGACTGGTCAAATACGAGGTGTTCCAAATGCAGATTGTTGTAGACAATCAATACAAATGCATTTTCCATACCTTTGTAAAACCTTTGGTTCAGGCAAAAAACCACAACTGGTATCAGTATCGGTTTATATTTTGCAAAATATGCATAATTCTTCACTACTTTTCAATGGGGTTATAAGTTAATTAAACTCTATCACATGTTTTGTGATACTTCATCACAGACATTATATTGCTGAAAATCAGAAAGTAGGATCAAACCTAGGTGATAAAATACGTGTAGAAGTGAAAAACTAATAATAAAATTAGTTGTCGATATAGTAATTTTATTATTTAATCTCTACATGGCATATTTAATTATCTCAATTTGAAAAAAACCCCACATCTCAATCCTATTTAAAAATTGCAGTAATGTACCACATCATCTTTTCCTTTTTTTATAGCTGTTGGCCATTTTTTAATCATATTAATAATTCAAGATTTTATTTTAAATCTTTTCCTTCCTCTGCTTATAGACTAATTGCTGTATGATTTCACCTAAATGGCAAAGTCCATGTGTTTCCGCAGTCTTATATATGATGGTACCTTTCTTTGAAGTGCTCAGGGCCATAAAAGAACATCCACTATATTCTATAATTAGGAATTATTGATGAGGTGAACATTTAAAAACAGAGCTACACATTTTCAGAGAGTGACAAAAGTTTCACAAAATCTTTGCAATTTTGTGGATAGTGGCAACTCAGTGCACAGCATAAGTTAAGCATATTTCTGGGGCAGAAAGTACCTTGTATTCTGCAGCTGTGGCCAGTTGAGTTCCTTGATAATTGTATCTGAAGAAGAGGCCTGTCTGTACCACCTATAATTTCTAAATGCATTAATCTGGATACAATTAAAACTAGTTTACCTTGAACCCAAATGTAAACACACTAAAATAGTGAAACCAACAACAACATATAAGTGTTTTGTAACACTGAGATGACATAGCCAGACACAATGTTGTTGTGGTTTGGCCCCTGTCACCAACAAAGGATCTCGCGGTCGCTCTGTTGCCCCTCCCCCTGATGGGGTGGGGAGAAGAGTGGAAAGAAAAAAGGCAAAACTCGTGGGTCGGAATAAGGGCAGTTTAACAGAAAGAGCAAATGAAGCGAACAGTGACAACGATAATACTGATAAAAAGAATATACAAAACAAACAGCGTGAATGCACAGAGCAACTCTCACGGCCCAATGCCCAGCACTCTCCCGAAACACAACAAACTTCCCTCCCAGCCAGCTCCCCCACTCAGAACCCAGCATGACAGCACATGGTATTGAATACCCTGTTCTGTGTGGCCAGTTTGGGTCAGCCCTCCCGACTGTGTCCCCTCCTGACTTCTGGTGAAAATTAACCCTATCCTGGCCGAACCCAGGATAAATGTATAAGCATTTTATGTTAATATGAGAGCATTGTGACCATCAATGGGGCTAAGAAGGATGGGTGTAGCCGAAGGGATAAGATATCTGAGAAGCTACAAGACTAAGAACAAGACAAGCAGAAAGGACTGTGAATAGGCAGGACATCCTGCCAAATACCGCAGAAGAATCAATGAGAAAACCAAAAGCAGAATAAACAGTGTTTGGTGAGAAAAGTGAGAGAGGGCAGGCTGGCACACCAACAGTGATTGAGGAAGGATGGAGAAGACAGTAGTCTGTTCTCTGATTTATCTCACCAAAGGGTTCTCCAGCCTGGTCACCTTGGCCTTGGAGCTCAGGACCACTAAGGACCACGATGATCAATTTGACCAATATGGCATCAGCTCCGGGACGCAAGTGTGGTCACCACTAACTTCAGACATAACTGTTAAGGAGTTACAGTTTTGTGTAAGTAGTGAGTACATAGTGGTAATGATTATTAATGTGTAGGAGAAAACCACTAGCATGCAGTGTGCTGTTAATGAATGAATGAATCCACTAAAGTTTAGTTCTTGAAGTTTGAAGTCAGTCTGATTTATCAGTCTTCTAAATACTCTCATCACAGCAATCTCTAATGCCCAAACTGAAATGTGTGTACTATTCAGTTGTAAAAATATATAAAACTTTGTAATACATTGTTTGTGCTGTCAAGAGAAGAGACATTAACTATGTAGAAGACCCTCTAAAACACCCATGATACTCTTGTTTTGTAAAGAAAAACAGTTTTATTTAAGGTTTTTCCAAGTCATAAAGAAAGTTGACTAAGCTTGATAACTTCTTGTTCCAGCATCACAGAAGTAAAATTTTTCATAACGTTTGTAAGATAACTATTAAGTCCTTCTCAGTCAGTATTGACACATACACAGGAATAATTCATATTTTTTCTTGCTGCTGAAGGAGAAAAACTCTTACTATGAATAACTTTAAGATATTACTTTCTTGTAGTATTGTGTTGGTTTTGAGAATAAATCTGTAATTATCAAATGGAGAATTTGCAAATGTAAAAAATCTTAAAAAGTATTTCCGTTTACCTATGCTGTCCTGGTTTCAGCTGGGTTAGAGTTAATTTTCTTCCCAGTAGCTGCTGTGTTTTGGATTTAGTATGAGAAAAATGTTGAAATTACACCGATGTTATTAGTTGTTGCTAAGCAATCAAAGACATTTTTTTCAGTGTGCAATGATCAGTTAATGAGAAGGTCTACAAGAGCTGGGAGCAATTATAGCCAGGCATTAACCCAAGCTGGCCAATGGAAATATTCCATAGCATAGACATCACGCTCAGTATAGGAGTGGGGGTTGGCCAGCGGGCAGGGATCCGTGAGTTCTGCAGGTTCTGCAAGTTTCACAGTCGTTGCTTGGGGACTGGCTACACAATTGGTCATATGGCAGTGAGAAATACTGTATTGTATATTACTTGTTTTGAATATTCTTTACCATTATGGTTATCATTATTTTTCTTTTTATTATAATTACTGTACTTATTATACTTATTATTATACTTATTATTGTTATTATTGTTATGATTATTATTCCTTCCTTTGTTGTCTTATTAAACTGACTTTATCTCAACCCACGGGTTTACTTTTTGTCCATTGTCCTCCCCATAACACTGCGGGGGGGGTGGGGGTGGGGTGAGGGGCTGTCTGGTGCTTAGTTACCAGCTGCCACGTTAAACCATGACATATACTCATGCTTGTTCATGAATGTCTCTGTTTTGTGACACAGCAATCAGGAAATAAATCATGTGCCTTAAGTTTTAGTACTATTACTTTGTTTTAAGAAGGGAGGGAAAAACCGCAAACAATTCTCCTTATCACTTCTGTATAGGTATCCCAGTGAAATCTCTAGAATTTTATAAGTAAAATAGTAATTAATTTCATAGTAAATTACAGGCTTCCTTTTAATAATAAAAACAAAAGAGTGGGGTTTTTTTCTGGCTTTTTACACAGCTAAATGCCTTGTGAAGTTCAAAACAGAAAATTTACTTTTTCATGATGTGCTACAATCTTTCACTGTTGCACTGGTGAAAACAATAACAAGGCAGAATTCTAAAGGAAAAATGCACTCATCGTTTCTTTTCTCATTTTTGAACAGTAATCCAGTGTGCTTTTCTGAAAAAATGGGAGACTGATGAGGAAGCTCTATTGATCTACCTCCATCTCCTGCCCCGAAATGAACAATGCCTACAAGGTAACTGTTTTCAAACAGACACATTGATTTGAAGAAAATTTAAATGGGAAGGGAGAATTCCTCTACAATAACTAAATGCAGACTATCTAATTTAACACATTAAAATATATTGTAGAAATTATGTGGTGTAATTGTTTGTGGAGTCCTCAGCAATCCTTTCACACCCACCCCATTTTAGAGAGCTATATGTTGGCCAAAGGCAGAGAAGACAGCAACAGGTTTCTAGAGACTGAGCCAAGATCATGAAACTCACAAAAGTGGATAATATCTGCCTTTGGCTGATTAATTTATGAGCCACTCTGGCAGTCTGCCACAGAAGTTAAAACAGTAAAAAAAAAACAAATGTACACTGAATATATTCATTATATCACATAATTTCCCCTCCCTTCCCTCCGTTGCACAGTTTACAGAATGGTGTCACAAAGTAGTTTTCATTAGAATACAGGAAAATAACAGCTATTTCTTCATGGGCCTAGATTTTGTCTCATGAGCAGCTCTCTCAAAGAACACTTTTTATGAGCCGTGGAGTGAACTAGCCATTGTAAATAGATACAAAAACTGGAAACAAGAACTTGTGAGATAGTCTGCCAGCCTGGAAACCTGCTTCTATTGCTGCTGAGTCTTCAGAGCCAGTGAGAGAATGACAGACAGGTTTGTTAGGGAGCAGTAGCTGCAAACTGATAAAGTCATACAGATATTGTGTTAAATACATAGAATGCTAGCTATAAGTAATTGTATTTTTCTACTGAGAATCAGTATTCAAGATTATTTGAAGATTTACAACCTCATTTTTAAGTGTTCATAACTTGTTGGAGAAATAGGTTTTCTTTATTGATTTAAGGTTTATCTATCATCAGCTAATATTTTGGTTCAATTTCTGATTATTGCCAGGTAAATATAAAGTTTGTCACATTACCCAGACTCTTTTTGTATTCAGTTCAAAAAGCCTGTTTCTCTGGTGTGAGTGGATGTTGTTGACTGAGGCAAATTTACTTGACTTTCATTGTACACTGCTGTAAGCGAGTATATACCACACAAAACATAAAAAATGCAAACCTATAACCTACCCCACAAATCATGAGGGAAAAATCAGTATAATCTACATCTTCTTAAAGATACTCCTCTTCATTGTGTGGGAAGTAAGAAAGCAGCAGAGTGAATGAGAATAAGCTCATTCTGTATAGACAGAATTCATTGAATATACTTTTGATATTTAAAGGAAACATGATTAACAAAAGAAGACGAAGGGTGATATTTATTCATGCATTCTTTTTAAATCATACTATTCTGAAGTACTCGGCTCTCTAAGAGCTTGAACAGAATAGCAGCTGTAACGAGATTTTCTTTTAGCTTTTTGTAATTTTTGTTAGCTTGCCTCCTTTGTGATGTCCATTCTCAGTAAAACAACATCCTTGTCAGCACCTTCAGAAGAAATCAATACAACAAAGCACAGAGGAATGCATTCACTGTATTCACTGTTGAGAATGAAGAAGTGTTAACTTGTTCATTCTCAGTAACTGCTAACAAACCTATCACTCTTACTCCTAGAAGCAGCACAAACACTTTCTGATTAATTCATTAGTGATCACTTATGCACAAATAAGGCTTAAACCACAGAATTTGTAATTTATGGCTAAAGTTAAGAAATTTTCACGTTCCTTTATATCACAGTGTCCACTCTCAAAAGTGAGTGAGAGTCCTTTATGACTGTAGGAACATGGATTTTCCGATAAATATGCTATCTATGATAAAACTGAGACATTTCCATCTATCGTTCTGAGTTATTCATTATCTTTGCCATCACAGTTAGATTTTAGAGGCACTGTATGCAAAATCTGTTTTATCTTCCTATCTTGTAGTCCTTTATTCAGTTCATCTCTCATTCCCATATCTGCAATAAACTTACTTTAATCTTAATGTGAACCTTGGATTCCTGCCCTGGAAAATGGCCCTCAGACTTGGCTTCTCTGTGGTTTCTTGACCTGTGTTGGGGTCGATGTAGCTTGAGAATTAGCACGACTAGGCTGCTTAAGCATAACAGCATAACTGAACAGGCTGCTGGAAAAGACAGCTAAGAATAGCCATTGAGAAAGTTCTGATAGTACACATGGTGTGAGTTAGCAAAAACAAGATGTGTTCAAGGACGTGGAGGCAGTCTGTTGCTATTGGCGTTAGTGCATAGTTACCAATCATAAGGGAATGTGGGACGTGTGAAGAGCGTGTGATTTATGTCTGTAGCCTATCCG
>Ga0065711_1003382_pt1 | contig 37177 bp, 25 predicted proteins | sample Hoacrofraction12_FD_59098 | JGI IMG/M metagenome (GOLD analysis project Ga0065711, IMG submission 59098) | Hoatzin crop microbial communities from Cojedes, Venezuela - Epithelial fraction 12 v2 (version 2) | ecosystem: Host-associated > Birds > Digestive system > Esophagus > Crop | place...
TGGACTCTGACCTCCCCTTCTCCCCAGCCTGCCCCATTACACATTTCTTCTGTTTATCACTAATTCCCTTCCTCTCTGCATGACTGACAAATGGGCATTCCCCGTCCTTCACCCTATTCATTCTCCTGAACAAGGATCCCACCTTGCAACAGCCTCGGAGGTCTACGTCCAACCACAAAGCTCTGCTTGTCCAAGGCAGGTTGCTCTAGGTCCCTCACGCCTGTCAGTCCCAGGGAACCAGAACAGAGCGGCACATCCAGCCAACAGGTACCAACCCACACTCGGCTGTATGTCGGATACATTCACATGTTAAGCCAGGATTTCTAGCAACGGGACACTGAAAATAATGCTCTGAACTCTGGACTTGCATGGACTGTTCTTTAGAAAGTCTTAAAGAGCACACAAATCCCACTGAAAGTTGGGAGGGGTGACCGAGGGTGCATGACAATTCCTGAAAACCATTTCCATTTCTTAATTTTTTGAAAATAGGAAGAAATTAAGTACTCACACTGAGCCGAAATGATGAAGAATGAACTTTACTTTTGGAAAACCTTTGGCTTCACTGAAAGGCAATATAGATGGAGGAGGAAGAACCAACCACAGATGTTGATGAGAAGTAGGAAGAAGTGCGACCTGTTAGTAAAATGGAAGAACCATGAGCACTGAGCCTCCTGTGTGCTGAGCTCTGCTCTAGGTTACAGCTCTTACTATCTTGAACACCACCAGCTAAGCTAAACTTTTTGTGCCTCGATTTGTCACACTTTGAGATGTATGAGCATTAATTAAATTTGCAAAATGCGCTGAAAGTCTTTTGAGAAAACACGTAAGAGATAATTCTAAATTTCAAACAAGGACCTCCGCAGTCTGCGATCTGCAGAGGCTTCAAAGCCAGTGCAGAGTGGATGCTTTCAGCGGAGCGGCAGGAACACGGGGAGTGACAGCTCCAATGACCATCAGACCCAGCCAAGATCACAGATCTCCAAACTCCTTTTAAAAAGAAGTAGAGACACATAAAGGAACAGTCTCTTCTTGCTGGAGCCATCAGGTGAGCACCCAAGGAAAGTCTTAGAAAGTTGTGTGCACAACTTCATAGGTTCATCAGAAAAGACAATGTCAAACTTGGGATGTTGAAGTGATTTTCCAACTGGATGGCAAAGCAGACAAAACAACACGAAGAGTACAAACAGGCTGATGTGGTGACCAACCCCCAGCCTACTTCCTTCTTGCTTTTGAAATACGAAACCAATTTGCAAACTAAGTGTTAAGTACCATTGTCAGAAGACGTAATTCTTACAGCTGTGGGGCCACGGGAGAACAACTCAAGTGCTTGACAGAAGAGGAATACAGTGTGTATTGGCAATACTTCTCATTACATATTTCAAAGGAAAAACCATATTTCTAGACTGCAGAGCTGGATTACCAGAAGGGCACCGGCGCACAGGATGGCTCTGCCTCCCCTCCTCTTCCTCTTGAGCCTACCCCTCCCTGCTGCGCCTTCCCACGCAAGCCACCAAACACCCCTCACCTACCGCAGCACCGCAAGACCGCTGGCGTCCGCGCACCAGTTAGAGAGAGAATACACCCGTGCCATGAAAGGGTTAAAGAGGACAATAAAACACAGCAGGTGCAAGCACACCAGAAAGAAATAAAGCGAAACTCTCTCCTTATGGGAGCAATAGAAATGATGGAGAGTGTGGACTCTGTAATCTGCAGAAACTAGGGCGACACTGTTGAGTCAAATTAAATGCACAGAGTGGAAAAATCCGAGCCCGACAATATATCCGTGTCATGTGTCTGTGTGTAATTTACTACCACAGTTGGAGTCTGCCTTCGACAGATTCGGGGGAGAGAATTAATGTGTGGAGCTTGTTTCCTCACGAAGTACGGACATGTGCGTACGTCTGTAACCACTCTGAAGAGTGATGAACAGGACAGTAAATTTTTTGCGCTCCCCAATCCCCCCCATCACAGTTAAGAGCTGTCTCCACCCTGTCACTCCAAGTATTGCGTTTGCTTATCAGGAGAAAAAGTACTGGTGGTGAAGCCTTGCGAGACAGGTAATTGCTCAGGGCAGGAAGCGGCAGAGAGGCAGCGAAGCCATTAAAGGGATGTGCCCTCGCGGGGAGCCACCGAGCTCCTGCATCCCTGCCCTCAGCTGCCAGCAGACAGCAACCCTGAGCCCAGCATTCCCCACCTGAGCCCTCCCTGGCCTCCTCAAGCAGCCTCAGGTGCCATCACACAACTCACTTTGGCAAAACCAGGTTCTGAAGACACACAGGCAGTAACACCGGGCAGACGCCATGCCCGGGATGCTAACGCGTGCGCCCGGAGCAGGGGCGGGAAGCAGGGCGTTTCGCGCTGCGCATCGGCCTCAAGCAGTCGAAGGCCGGCTAAGTGCGACTGCCCTCGTAGCTACAGCAGCTCGGTACAACTAAAGCAAAAGAAACGCCCTCCCACGAGACACACACAGGAGACGAGTGACCGCAGCGCCCACAGCTCCGCACAGTCCTGCCTTTACCAAGAGTCTCAGCCAAAGCCCCGACGTAAATAACCCGAGCAGACAGATCCACATTACAAACCGACACACTGTTCAGGAGGAGCCCTTCTCCCCTGCCGTGATTTTCTCTACCACCCATCGGGCTTTACTTTGCTGTCAGTGTTGGATTTCAGCTCAGAGATCTGAACTGCAGCTGCTGGCCGGGTTTAGCTCCTTGCGCTCGGCTCTAGGAAACCTTCAGGGGGAAACACAAAACTGGGTAGTTCTGGTGCATTACCAGCGATGCTCTGGCAAGGCTTCTTGATGTTCGTTAATGCCAGGCAAGTCTCAAGTGTCCCAGAGCTATTTTTACCTAGTGGATAGATGCAAAGCAAAAATCAGTTTGTCTCCTGATTTCTTCCACACACACAAATCCTCAATTGCAAAACTAAGCTTAGGGGGCTGATTGCCTTTCCTTCACTGGTATCAAGTGCAAACAGCACCAAAGCCATAAAGGCACAACTGCGGGAGGGGAAGGGCTAAGCCACAGGAGTTTGCAACCCTTTTCGAAATAGATAGGCTATCTTTAGATAAAATTACCCCGAAGCGTGCACAGGTCCGCTGCCTCTGCGTTACCTCCCGTGACACAGGTGGTCAGCAGAAGTGTGCTGCAGGAAGATGGGGACCGTGCCCAAAACTGAGAGTTTCAAATTCCTCTGGTTTCCAAGTCACCTCCCTTCTTCTGTTGAGTTGCCATCAGTTTGGAGAGAGAACAGCAGACTTGCCTTCTTTATTTTTCCCCCCACTAGTAATTATTGGATTTAGTTACCTGCCAGAAGCAATCCATGCAGCGGTGGGAGGGGTAAGCAAATATTCCCTGGCTCCTTTCCAGCACCCAAGTATTATTTCATACTCTAGCAATCATACAGAAGCTAATTAGGTATCTAAATAGGTTGGGATTATTTATTCTATAATTTAATGGCCTGACAGTTGTCACAGGACATTTGTTGGATGCTGCTTACTTCATTTTACGCTCTTTTGACAGCAAACTGCGCTCTGCTGCTGCCGTGATGGTTATCACGACGGAGCAGGGTAGGCTTCTGAGGGGCTTTAGCCCCTCCGAGGGCAGAGGCAGAGCGTTCCTCTGAGAAGCTGGGTTTCCAGAGCTCACCTCCCTGTCCCCCTCGCTGGCCAGAGGACTGCAGCCAGTACTCAGGGTGGCCGTGCTGAGGAAAGGGTGCTGGAACAGAAACTGCAGCAAGACTCTGACAAAACACAACCCTGCTGACCCTGAAGGGTTTTTGGAAAAAGAGGTAATTCCTAGGGCCCTTCCTTATAGCTATATAAGAAAACTATCTGGAGGAAAAATTCAAACGCAATTTTATGTACACTTTTCATACAGCAAGAAATGACTTTCGAACCAAAGCGGTATTTGATTCCTTGCGCTGTCTGCAATATTAAAATAGTATCAGCAAGATTTCATTAACAAGTTTGCGAATCTCAGAAATGTCTTTTAAAGGAGCAGTTTTGTTTAGTACAATGCAATTTCAAAGTATGCACGTACAGAAACCTAACGCAGGAGAACTCAGCTGGCTGGCCTGCATTCAGAAACAGTCATCCAGGATGGGAAAACCACTCAAAGAATTATTCTTAAAAGTATTGACAGGAATTCAGAAAGTCTGAATAGATACAAATCCATTTCTCCAGACAGGGGCGTCACCTCTTCAGAGACTCGAGCCGCTTCCCTCCCCTCTGCCCCCCCACAGCCTCGCCGCTACCCTCGAGCAGCCGGGGCAAGGTGGGAGCTCGGCGAGACCTTTCCGCGTGCCAGAGCGACGTGCTAGCGACTGCCTTGAAAACCATAAACACAACCTCAGCAGAGAGGGGCGCGATTTGAAATATATGATTTATAATTTTATAATGCTACAAAAGATACACCGCACACAGGCTGAATTCCACACTCCCACACTGATAAAGCCGCTCCGGGCGACGACGATGAGCGCGTGGACTCAGACGCACGTTATCAGCTGCAGGAAGAGCTCGAGCATCCAGACACCGGGGGACTCTGCCGCTTCAGCAGATCCTCTAACATCCTCCGTGTTAGAGGATACCCCTGCAGCCCACGGTGGTCAATCAGGATCTAACTAATGACTATTGTGTCCTCTGTGCCATGAAAGAAAAACAGTGGGAGAAGGCCATGACCCTAACCACAATGCGGAGACGTGGACTGTCCTACAAGACGAAGCGTGCACAGACCCATCAGCTAAAGGGCCGACACCAGGATGGGCCGTGTTTGCTTGGACAAGAGCTCTTTGTTGGGCACTCCATTGAGGGGTTTTAGTTTCAAGCTTAAATAGGTGTCTGATTACTCTCTCGCTTGGAGATAAGGTACCTGAATGCCTTGTGCAAACAGAGAGGCCAGGGGCAGAACAAAGCGTGGTGGAAAAGGCTCTTGGTTGCACGTTGTCAAAAGGAAGAATGTTCTAAGGAAAAGCCAAACAATTCCCTCTGACTTTTGTTAGCACTGATGGAAAGTGGCAACGTATAAAAATGAGCTTTACGGCTTGCCAGAACTTCGCTGGGAGTGGAACAGATGGCCAATTCATCTCCACCGCACTTGGCACTTCTAACAAAAGAAACAATATGTGTTTTGCTACCCTAATTTTTCCCCCAGGTATCCCAGCAGGTGACTGGGATGTCTGATGACAAGAATGACTTGACTTGTGCTCCCCAAGAGCTCGAGTAGCTTGTTTCTGTGGCCTTGCCATTGTTTCGCCCCATTACCCACTGCTCCGCAGCACTCCGGTAAGGTTTCTTCAGATCCAGAAGACAACAGCAAACCTGGATGACACACACACACACTCACATACACAAACGTCACCGCTTATGGGGGACTCGTGTTTTCACATGGAGGTTCATTGCAGTATCCATACCACTAGTCTGAAAAGGTCTATGTTCTTGTACTGCAGTTGCACACAACGCATCACGGAGATGCTTCACAGAACGTAACTGGCTGTAAAAATTCCAAGATTAGACCGAGGAATCCAAAAAACAGTTGGCTGCCCCAGTATGCTTTCACATTTAGGGTTAATTCCCAGGCACAATCTTGATTTCAAGATCTGTGTTTTTCTGCAGAAGGGATGAGCTGCTCCATTTTTCCCCCGACAGAGCTTGAGGGCTTTGCCAGGATGGCTTTCACATCAGAACAAAGGCAACGGAAGGGGAAAGATCCTCCTCACACTGATGCAGCGCACACAGGGCACATGTATGTACGCCCAAAAGAGAGAGACACGACAGAAATGAACACCCAATGGCCAGTGCTTCCAGATAAAACGCATCTTCCCCCACCTCCCATGCTCCAGCTGAAGCGTGGTGCAGACTGAGACATACAGAGATCTTTAAAATTTGCCAGTCCTGTGAAAACGAAAGGGTGTTGTTGATGACCAATGTCTCTAATACCCTCAGCCATGAGCAATGCATACTCAGGTTTGAAAACTGTACTTTGAATATTTTTCCACCACTTTTTTCCCCCCGTTTTTCTTTGTAACAACAGTAGATTAAACTATTAACCAAGTCTAAAAGGCACTAGAGGTTGCCCGCCCGCTCAGGAACTGAGGATGGGTGTTAGTACGACCTCTGCAAGACTGCACGTTTTGGAAAACACAGGTCAAAGCTCTGCAAGTAGTCCATGCTCTAACTAGAATTTGTCTGGCCACATGAACGATAATCTATGACACGTTAACGAAGCAGCCAGATCATTAAGATGATGTAAAAATCATTGATTAAAAATCATTCACTGGAAACATTCTAGAGAAATATTATTAATAGTAGATGAAAATTAAATGTACTTTACAGAAACTGATTTTTGCTTGTATTAGTGATGCCTTCGGAGAACCTCTAATGGGTTAACTAAATACTTTATCCGTAAGCTATTACACTAGGAAATACAATGTTGTATTCCCCACAGAGCAAAAAGTTGTTTTGTCTTACTAGTAAATATTGACTAAAAAACACTGATTAAATGAGTATTCCCATCCTGCTGACTCCACCACAGCGGTGTTTGTTCCCTTCAGAGAGCACTACACGCACCGAATATACGTACGGAGGAATCAATCACCAGACAGCTGTTTAGGATATTATCTTTTCCAGCCGAAAAGGCTAGACTTTCAGTGAGAAATCAAAATCCAAGACAAGCTCTTACAACAGCTTATCTGACAGAAGCAGGGCAGAACAGGTCATGTCCCGGCCTTACAGAAAAGCACTGCCACATCCATAGTTTTTAAGGAATCTGTAAAAAGAATCATCTCGTTATTCTTTCTTCTCATCTCATTATTTTGTTTTGTGGCTATCTATGGGGAAATGGAATAGACTTGCAGTTAAAAGTACAAACGTGGGTCTGCGTGACTGCAGGCAAACAATCTCCAGCCTGGTTTTTAAAGGTACTTAATGAAGATGCACGAAGGGATATTTCAGAACATACCTCAACGTCTCCCTGCCACCGGTTTCAAGGGAATTTAAACCCCATAACCTGTCTCACTTAGGTCTCGCAATCATGAGTGGAGCAAGGCCTAAATATCTCTAAAATGCTTGAGCTGGACAGATTCTCAACACAGCTCAGCTCAAATTTCCCCTGCTTCAGCAGGATCCGTGCACAAGAAGTCAGGAGGACAGGTCCAGGGCTCGCCGCTGCGCACGGCTCTGAGAAGGCTGCTGAGCATTTTTGGGAATCTCGCCCCTTTCTCACGTTCCCGAGTGAAAGATGAGCTGCTTGAAAAATATAGCCTTCATTTCTGTAAAATCAGGGTTGCAACACACTGCTGATTCACACAGGCCTGGGACAGTAAGCATTGTGAAGAGCTCAGACATTTCAATGGCACTTCAGAGATGAAAACAAGGTCAGTGAGTCTTGCTACACTTCCTATTCCACCAAGTCACCTTTTATACTCCTTATATCACTCGGGCAGAGTCTTTGCTATGTTTTCACTTGTTGGCAATTTAATGCAAAATACTGAAGACTACTCAGGGCGAAAAGCTGCTACAAACCTTCGAGTGAGAGGCTGGAAGCAATCCGGGAAGTCCTTTTTTGCAACTCTACGGTAAACTATTTCCGATTACTGTGAAAATAGTGGGGTCGAAACATCCTCAGCTCTACTCTCAGTTTTGAATAGTGCAGGGAACGAGAGTTAGATGTACTCAGACCAAATTTTTCCAGCCTAAAATTTCCTAATAGTGTTAGTTCCCAGCGGACTTTTGAGAAAGGAAAAACAACTGAAGATGGATACTAAGAATTACATTCTAGGTTCTGAAAAATGTTATGGCCCTGCTTTTTGAAGTTTGTCACGTGTGACAGACCAAAACCAAACTTAAGAAGGAGCGCAGGTGGATTTTGGCAGAAATGGGTGGCCTGAAGGGTCAGTCTATCAGTGCAGCCACCAGATGTGTAGCAGAAGAATGGCACAGCTACAACATCCAAAAGAAACCGTGCAGCAAGGGCTGGGGGCTTCTCCAGGGCTGTGAGTCTGTGCAACAGCAGGAACTTTGTCGAGGGTGGGTGAACACACAGGGAAATTGCCGCTTTCAGTCCTGCTCCTCCGCATCAGAGGGATGACCTGGTGCCTCAGCAGCCACCGAGCGATGCTCCGGTGGATGGGATAAAGGTGGGCAGGGCAGAGCTCCTGCCCCAGCCACGCAGCTCATCCATCACCGAGACCGCCAGACTGGGTCAGACCAGTGGTCTACCTCGTTCAACGCTGCGTCTCATGAAGTTGCCAGTACAAGTCTCAAAGGCCGTAAAAACTACACGGTGTGTTTTGTTAGAATGATTGTTCTGTCATCGCCCAGACATTGTTGTTATAGGTGCTACACGGGGTAATAAATAAAATGAAATTAGACAGTGTCATGCAATGAAATTGGCAATCCACGCTGGCAGCTCTCCCGGTCAGATCGTACCCAAGCTCATTAGATGCAGCACATATTATTTCACTGATGAAAATACAACTCATCACATACGTGCCTGTCTGCTGTTTTCGCTCGGCGAGACCTAGACAGGGACCTGAGCCATCACCCGAGCTCCACGCTCTCCATCCTGATCCAAATGTTCACTTCACATCCGATTCCCTCCTCACTTAGGTTAGAGCAGGTAAGGACTGCACTAACAGACCCGGACGGGGTCACACCCCCTATCAGTATGAGCAGCATCAGTCCTTGACCAAGAGCGTCACAGAAGTGCTGTGGCCAACATCTTCGCAGAAATTCAAGTGTCAGGTACAAATACCACATTTTAAAAGGTATTTAAAAGGAAATCACAGGGCCAGCAAAATACCAGACTAGCTTTACAATGCCATTTTGTTCAAACATTTAACAGTCTTCCGCTGGTCAATAAGCAAATTCCAGCCTTTCGCCTGGTCCAAGATGTTTCCCGAATCCAGAAACCACACCAACCCCTTCAGTCCTGTCCTGCCTCTGTAAGCTCCAACGCGGTGACAAGGCACAAACGCTCTCCTTCCACACAAAATCCTGCGGCTTCAGACTGCTGACCTGCACTGGATCAACACCAGGACCTTTCTTCACCAGAGCTACAGGAGCCCTCCAGCCCCTCGCCTGCAGGGTAGTGGAAGGCTGCTCATCCATAACACAAAATTTGGCAACTCGGATGCTCTTCTACCCTGCTCAGAGAAGGGACATTGAAAAATTGCAGTTTGTGTGCTGTCGCTTTAGCTCCTTCAAGTCAATCGTTGTTGGACAAAGGGCTGGGTCTGGGTTTCCCACACTTGCGAAGGATGGCTTTGCTCAAGGGTCGGCAGCCATCGCTACCGCCCGCCCGAACACCACCCCAGTAAATCGGGGAAACAACGCCCGAGTGCCTATGGCCCTCCCTGCCACGCGGACGACCCCGGCGTCGGTTGCCACCATTCCTCTAGCAAAGCAGGCTCCTACGTACCAGCCAGCTTACCTTCTCACTTTTTTTCTTACATGAATTTTGGGGAGGTTTGCTTACCGTTTTGGAGTTCAGGAACTTTCAGGTCAGTAATTTTGGTCACTACAAATATTTGAATTCTGTTCACAGTAAAATAAGTAATTTTTAGACTTCAGGGGGGTGAGTGTTCCAATCAAATGAGAAAACATACAACTGAAAATTCCACCAAATCTGGAAAATGCCTTTTTGAAAAATGATGTTTAAAATTTGATAAGCATTTTCCAACGAAACCTATTAACAACAGATTTTTAGAGTACCTGAGTACTGCTCAATGGTGCCTAAACCACATATTCCCATGCTATCTTGCAGTTCCCCAGATGTGCAGCTCTGGTGGCAAACCCTGTCTAGCTACTATTGTTTGTATCACTAAACCAGAGCCAGAACAGGCCAGCTTTTCAGCTAGCATTACCTGCCAAGAAACGGAGAGGGACAGAATAAGCTGCAAGACACGGCCCGTCTGGGTGAACACGGCTAGGGCCACAGCCCTGCGGGCCATCGGATGCACGAGCGCGGCTGCCCCGATGCGCCAAGCTGAGCTCACCACCGCTTAAACACGCTCACTACTGGCCTCGTGCATAATTACAGGAACCCTGGAAACATGCAGGAGGTGACATGTACAATGCTTTGTAAAACACGTCCCAGCTGGAGCACGACATCACGGCCATCGATCAGCCTGTGAACGACCCGGAGTCCTGATCTAGACTCTCATTAAGGCTGATGGGTAGGAGGAAACAAGTTCTGCACCAAGCTGCCATAGGGACATATCTGCCAAGAATTTCTTCTGCACCTGGGAGACTGTCAAGCCTCTCTAGAACTTCTCTATAAAAAATAACAGAGCAGCTTCTCGCCAAGGATCCTGACATGCCATATGCCCATCAGTCCGTGAAATCTCCAGAGCAGCTCCTGAGATAGTTAATAGCGGGTACTCTTCTTTTCTAGGTAGGCAGACAGAGACACGGAAAGGCTGAAGTGTGACACTTGAAGCCATCACCAGCTTAGGCAACTGCCTTTATGTATACATATGATTTTTAAACAAATATGCTGGGTGGTGGGGCTTTTTTTTTGCATTTATCCAACATAAGCCAAATAAGCAACCACATGAACAAACTCATATAATCAAGTATTAAGGGCAGCAAATACATAGGGGAAAGCAAATTACAAGAGCTACTCTGCTACGGACCCAGAACAGAAAAAAAGCCATTTGTCTAACTGCAGCTACGCTATGTAGCTTCAAAGTTTTCAAATTCAGACAGCAAGCTGTAAAGTAAAAAAAAAAATATATATATATATTAAAAAAAGCAGCATTTAAAAAATAAATTTTAGACCATGGAGATTTCCTGGGACAAAGTGGGGTTAGAAAATACCATTCTGTCTTTGAAAGTAATTTACAAAATTACAATTATCTTGTCACCATTTTGAAATCATTTGATACGTAAGAATATTAAGAAGGGGATCGAGAATGGCAGAACTCATTGCCCACACCAAAATCACCCTCATCACAAAGACGACCCCCAAGTTCTCACGCAGTTTTTCCTCTCTCTCCTCTCTTCTGCACTTTCCCTTCTGCAGCTTCTTAGCCCCCCGGCCGGAGCCTGGATGCGTGCGCAGGCGGGCGGCTGTGCCTGCAGGCCACGGGTAGGTGCACAGCCTCCTCACGTCTCCACCGGGATTCGGAGATACTCCGTTACAGCTATTTCAGATGCGACAGACAACAGGGTTTGCTCTACGAACTCCCATGGCTGTTAGCAGCCTCACCTCCACGTTTTTCCCTGCAGGTTGAGACGGGGTGGGATCAGGTGCCAGACCCCAGCTACCTGGATATACTGGAGCAATACAAAGTCCTCCCATTGCTCAGTTTTCAGCTCTGGGACGTGGTCACCCACAACCCGCTCCAGTCACGCAGGGACTGAGTTTCTAGACCTTCCAGTAACAACCAGGAGTTTTTTGCCAGGTCCCCACCTCCTGATCTACCTTCGTGGGACAGCAGTTTGCAGGGGATTAGGAGCAGGAGCTTAGGTTCTTCATGAAGCGAGTCTGTTGTTTAAGGTAAAGCATTACAATGTTTTGTAGGACACAAAGAAAAGGTAGGATGGAGTATGAAAATGATATGAAATAAAACTCTGAAATGCTGCAAGCCCAAATAGTAACAAACATCTAGATATACAAAAGCTGGGGTGTAAAAATCTGTCCCGACCCACAGGCTGAGTTCAAGGCCTTTTACAAGCTTGTCCCCTCGCGGCAGCAGACGTAGCCTCACGCTGCATTCCAGTCAATCAGCACAGACCCCCTGCTCCCCTCCTAGATGTTGTCCTTCACGGGCCGCATTAGTTACCAGCTCCGTGCACTCTAGTAGGCACTGACAGACGGCAGTAGATGATGTAGAGGTGCAATCATATCAGACTATTGAAAGTACAAATCTATACAGAATAATGAGTCTTCTATTGCATATATCAGAGCTTTGAAACATTTTCTATTTAAATATATAGTCTGAAAACTTTCAGCATATATCATATCATCGAAACAACAGACTTCCATTGTTCAAACGGCATAAATCTATCACAGTCTCGTAACAGCATATGATTTCCACTAGCTACAGGCTTATATATTGTCACACTTGTAGCGAAGGTTTTGTACATGGAAATCGACTTACACTGTAAGAACAAATTTTGCATTGTTCTGTACCTTAAACTCACACGTTTCCATGATGACCAATGAACTATTACACAGATTGCTGGCAGGGGTAAATCACGCTGAATAATCATATGTGTTTTGCCTAGGGGGTCTGCTCGAGCGAACCGCGGCTCGGGGCTATTGTGGCAACGGAGCCCCAACGGAGCGGCCCCATCTGCTCCGTCGGCATGACCCAACCGCGGCGGCAGCACACCAGAACCGCCCAGCTCCACACAAACCAGGATGCTGCTGGGATGCTCCTGCCCCACCGGTCTCACTGCACAGCTGTCCCGCTCCATGGTAGGCAAGACCCCACCTGCCTCCACCGAGCTTGAGGCTGGCCAACCCCAAAATGGATTGATTGGTGATAGGAGGACACTCCTTAGAGGAGTAAAGGGTCACTGACAACTTACAGTCCTGTAGCAGGATGAGCAGCAAGCACACATAGGCATTTAGCGGCTTGCAGCCACGTGGAAGATCTCTGCTCGCCTGGAAAATGTCCATGTTTCATCTTTGCTAGCTGGCTGGAGGACAGCTGGTGAACGGGGGCCAGGAAGAGCTTGGTGGTAGGGCCTCCAGAGGAAGCATCACACTGCTAGGCAGTGGCCCCAGCTAGGCTGCCCTACCCAGCGAGTGCTCTTACCATGGGTGCTCTTGGGGCTGCAGATCTCTGTGTTTTCCACCAAACAGATGACGAGTTGCACAGCCCTACTCTGCAAAAAGGACATGCTTCTGCATCACAACAGGCTGGTGGGAGGTTGCTTCCTTGCCTATGACAGATAGAAGCGTTTCTATCCTAAAACAAGACATGTTCATCCTCAGCCGCCTTCCCTGCCACACAGCTTTGTTTGTGTTCCCATAACTATCCCTGGCCACTCATCTCCACAGCTGCCTTCTCATGATGACCACATCACAACCATCTATAGCTCCTCCAGATGAAAACAGGTATAATTTTCTCAGGGAGAGCTCTTGTGGTAGATCTCAAAAGCACACGAGAGAGATACTGCAGCAGACGCTAAATCCGCTGGGTATGTTCTGCAAAGCCACCCCTGCATGAGAGTGCGCTGGTGTGGAGGGACGGTCCCGGCTCAGGTGCTGCTGGCTGGCCTCTTGGGCCAGGCACCCACCTTCTCTCCTGGAGTGCCCCCACGAGCGGGCCTTGCACATCACATGCAAGGGGTCCAGAGGTCACTTCAAGGGCAGGATGCTCTCGCATTCCCCCTGAGGATGTAACAGATGGAGTGCTACGGAGATGCTCTCGAGGGCACTCCTGCAGCAAGACACTGCAAACAATGGACAAATTTGGCCTCAAAGGCGTGCCCACGGACGAGGGGAACGCAGCCATAAAGCCGGATTCATAAAAGGGAGATAAATGCGTTGTCAAAATACTGCCTTCCAGACCTACTTGGAGAGGAGACTGAAGTCTTTCTGCACTAACCACTGAACCGTGTCCTGATGTCTCAGTGACCATACGTAAGGAGTCTCCCATAATGCACGGAGTATAATTCTAAAGGACGTAGGAAATGACTCACCAGCTTGCTGTCGGAGGACTGCATCATAAAATACTGGCTGTGGTCTCGCATCATACCACACAGGCAGAGAATTCGTATCAGCACACAGAGGCTATAGGATTGCGTTTTCTCATCAAGCCCCAGACGTGCACCACAGATTACAGGCACTCTGCTGGCAACACGCTTGTCTGCAACCGGCTTGCAACGCGAGCGCAGGAGGAGATCGGTTTGCAGCACTCACGGCTCGTGTTTTGCCGTCACTTTGCGATACTTTATGAAATTTGAAAACAAGAGGTCGTGAACTACAGCTGAAGCAGGAGCCAGAATATAATCATCATCTTCCTGGCCCTCAAGCAGTCTGGGATAAGGAGCAAACTGCAAATCTATTCAACAACAGGAGGAGGACTGCCTGCGTAGGGTGACCATCAGTAGGTAACACAGTAGCTTTCAGTCAGCGGCTCCCAAGTCTGGCCATACTTAGCAGCAGGATTGCTGTCTGGAAGCTGAAACTCAATTACTGCTGACAAATTCTTGTTCAGACCCACACAGACAGTACATGGTACAGGTCTCGCCCTGGGAACAGTCTGCTGGAGATCCGGTTTATAGCGATGCCAACGTGAGAGTTTGGGCTCTTCCACGGAAGACGTGGCAGTACAGTCCCCGAGCAGTCCACGGTAGTAGCTGGTACATTAATTACAGCTGGCTGGGATTTTTCTTTTTCTTTTTTTTTAAACCAGGAAACCCCAGAATGTTGAAACTAGTATTAGCTGGGACAAAATCTTTTACCTTTAAAAACCCTTCTATGGTTAAGTCACTTTGTTCTCTTTCAACTATTTCAAGCGTAAAAACGCATTCACATTATTTTTGCTTAACATTAACAGTAAATATGTTCCACAAATTTATAATTACCAATGAAGTATTTTAACTCACCTAAACAGTGTTTGTTAAATGAACAACTTCTAGATCTACCTTTCAGTAGACGTACGCTTCAGTGAGTGTCCTCACTGAAAGACTTGGAAATTTTAACCGTAAAGTTCTCATACAGGAGTCCTAAAGAAGTGTGCAAGAAGAGAGTGCCCCTGGCCAAGAAGATTTCTGGCTTAAATGACCAACACAAAAAAGGGCAGAGGAAGAAGCACTCGAAATTATAAGACACCAGTGATCTAGAAATACAATCTGGTCCATCCCCCGCACCAAAACACCTCAAGCTTGGCACACTAAGCCTGCACTGCTCCAGATTTTTCTGCTGCGTTAGAATCTTTCAGATGTGACAGTTTATTTGCCCTGGCAGCAGTCGCACTGCTGCCATTCAAACTGCCGCTGAAGTTGCTAATCCACATCATTACTTCTGCTCCAGCAGGAATCCTGCACCACGCTAGAAAGTTTTGCCACAGTGATATTAAAATCTGCATTTTGTAATGTGCTTTGCAACAAATTGTGGGGGTTATGGGAACGTTACCTAATTTACAGTTCTTTGATGTGTGTAGCAAGAATGGTAATACAATTTTAGCTCACAAAAGGGCAGCGAGATTAAATTCACTGTATTTGAAAGTACATTGAGAGCCTTAGGAAAATGCACTAGAGATAACAGGAGCAAAACATTATTACCCAGCAACTGTCATATGATAAGGTCAATATATTGTTAGCTAATGAAATACAGACTTAATATATCTTCTGTTGGATATGGAACAGGCAGGACCTCAGCACATTTTATTAGAATAATGCTAATTTGAAAATCAAGATATAAGCTGTGATGGCCAGACCAAGCAATGTTTTTTAACTACCCCAAGAGGGCTAATCTGTGTGTTTAACATCTCAGTTCCAGACACCGACATAACCAGTGCTGGGACACCTTTCACAGGCTTAGTCACCCTTCCTTTAATCAGTAATAGCTACAAACATGTTCAAAGGTTTAATACAGCTAAGTATCTCATCATATTAAACATACAACAGGCACCACAGCACACAAATTTTCCACTCCCCTGGGTCATCAAGCCCCAGGCAGACTATTTTTTCAGAAGGCACCCAGGAAAGCCAGGAGAAGACCTCTAACAGAGGTTTTGACGCATGTTTCCAGAATGGACCCTAACTGACGTTGTGTCCTCATTTGAATGAAAAATGGGACTTTGTAAAAATTCAGATCTGTAACGCTAATAGGAAGTAACGCTCTCTTGGTCATGACTCATTGCCGAAAAAACCCATCATGTTCAGTGCATTTAAGCTCTCATTTACTTTCTGTCTTGCTAATGGCTGTTTCTTACTGCTGCTACCTACACACCTGTGTAGCTGTTGTTCACACTCGTACCTGAGTAGCCTAACGGTGCCCAGGGGTCTCCCACAAACACTGTCACTCGCTGTTCCCTCCTGCTTTGGGTTAAATCTCTCCTATGTGCTCTCTGGCCATCCCTTTGATTTTGAGGTAGTTCCTAGGTATAACTGAGGAAGAGAAAAATTTCAAATAGTTGAATATTTCTGTCTTCACATTTCTTTCTTCCTTCTCTTATCCCTGCTTATCCTCTTGTTTCTAATGTCCCCCAAATTCCATGCTTTTGCTCTTTCCTGGGAACTAGAGACATACATATTTTCCTTCACAATGTTGAAATCAAAGGTTCTTTTCCAGCATGTTTTCCCCCTGGACCAATGTGGATATCAAAGAGCGGTGTTTGTATGCACGCTACAACCCAAACACAAAAGACCTCCAGCCTTTTTTTGACACTCATAGAGGATACTACTGCCGCAAGACTATCTGTTGTATATACGCTCCGCAGTACCTTGATTCCCAAAGAGTCCATGTCCCCAAAGACTGAAAGTCTCTGTTTAGATATGTATTTTTTTCTCCACCGGTAACTGTGGTGGCTCACGCAATACCACAAGACCATACAGAGACTGAGGTATTTCAGCGAGACAGAAGAACTGCAGGCGTAAGTACCTGACTCAACTATTCCACGTCTACACAATACTCACTGACTCAACCTAGGTTGATAGAGTCATTGGTTTTTAAAGCAGAGGAGACATTCGGATTAACGAACCTCTCGAACAACACAGGTTGACAGCAGCCTACCAAATCCTGCTGTAGCAAACCTGAGACATGTGCTTGAGCTAGTCAGTGTTTTCAGCTGTGCTTCAGAGAATTCAATGGATAGAGCCTTCGCTGTGAGAAAGGAAAAAATAACCTGTTCTGCCTGCCTAGGTCCCTTGGTGATCAGATCCCCCTCAAGTTTCACGACAGCCACAAAAGCTTCAGCTGGAAGCGTACCTTCCAGACAGCGACATCCACCAGCATCACAGCACAAACCCATCGGAAACCGGGATCTCGCCGCTCCAGCTCTACCACAGGCTGGAAGCACATCACTCACCACTGCAGCCACCGCGCAGGGGTCCTCTGCTGGTCCCTGAACGAGCCCCCATCCAGGCACCCCACCATCCGCAGAAAGCACATGTGCAGAACTCCATCAGGGTAAGTAATGAGATGCAAATGTATTCCTTCAGAGGTTGATCCAAAGCCCAGTGAAGTCAATTACTATTAATGTAATTAGTACTGTATAAGCAGTTCACGACATAATTCAAGTCAGGTCTCCGTCAAGCCAGGCTGCAGATATATGCAGAGCAGATTTAAAGGGTTTACAGTCTAACTGGGTGTGACAGACAAAAAGAAAGAGAGGAAGGAGATGTGAGGTGATATAAAATGAGCAGATAATCTGCCACAGAAACCCAGTCTTAATGCCGTGCTTTGTCTGTCAAACCGTGCAGCCTTCAGCAGGAATTTTCAATAAATGTAAAGTCAACAATGTCTTCATTAAACAGTATTTTGAACCTTTATTTGTAAACATTTTTACCTCTCCTTACATTTTCATTGATTTTACCTTACCTTTAGCAAACCTAAGCACACTCCTTAGTTCTACAGCAGTGGCTACATATTCAGGGTCATTCAAGCCAGGTCAATGGAATGACCCTGTAGTTACAAGCATGAATACAGAGCCGAACAAAACCCACCATGAGCTTTGCTTTATTCTGTATCAGTAATTATAAATGCCTGCATCACACTGTGCCCTTGCCTAACTCCTACGCAGCCTCCTCCAAGGTAACTGGTCTACTCCAGCGCCGCGGCCAGGTGCCAATCCACGATCCCATCACTGGGTGCTGGCACTGGCCCAAAGTATATTTTTTTCCCCCCCCCTCTCCAGTCCAGAAGGGAGAGTTTACATTTACAGAAGGAGGGGTTGAGGAGAAAGCGGTGAGCAAGGGCAGGCGGCTCTTCCGATGTGGAGGAGCTCCCGCTCCTCCTTTGCTTCGCACAACACCCTCTCCCCAGGCTCCTGGCCGCTGCGGCTGGTGCAGTCAGAGCACCCTCTGCTGCTCTCCTCCCTCCTGCCAACGAGCCCTTGGCATCCTTCAAACCCTACCCAAACAGGCGCCATGGGATGCTCCTGGTGCCCCGGCATCCAGCCTCTGCCGAGGCTCGCGTCCACCCTGCGCACCACGTCCAGCTCTACGGGTCGCGAGGGAGCGCAGGAAGGGAATCCTGCACGCCTCTGCCAGTAACTCTGCAATCCTGCCGGTTTCTAAACAAAAAAACTAAAAAAAAAAACAAGGCAGGCAGGAATCTCTCCTTGTTCCGTAACTCTCGTGCCCAGGTGTAACTGGGGAGACAGGCTGCATCAAAGCCCTCGGTGACACACGGACTTTACCTGGAAATTCTGGTAACTGCCATTGCTCTGCGACCACATGAACGTGATTATAATGTTCCAAAAGAAATCAGTCAAGTATGTGGTAAACCAAGGGAACATACAAGAGAATGTGTGGAAGAATCTCCCTGCCATGTGCGTACACGGGCACCGAGATTTCTTCCAGAATCCAGCCGTTGCCCACACCTCCTCAGTGCTCCTGGGGGAGGACAGAGAAGGCCAGCAGAAGCTCCACTGGTGGGGATGTAGGACTACCAGGTCACCCCTGAAATGGCAAGTCAGCCAGCCACGCTGGAGTAGACGAAGAAAAGCAGTGGTAGGAAGATCTTTTGTAGCTGGAAAAGGCAAGTCAACATGTAAATCCTAGTTAAAATATCTTTATTAGCAGCATTTTAATCACTTGTAAAATCTGGACCAGGATCAAACCAAACATAAGGCAGCAGCTGCTGTAAACAGCCGTTGTTGAAATGGAAAAATGATTAGTGCTGAGGGAAGGATGTCAGGCGTAACGAGCCTGACTTGAATGCTGCCGGAGCTGAGCATGGGGCACGGCTGGGCGCTGCTGGGCACCTCGGCATCGCGTGTCCTGCCCTGTAAACCTCCCCGGGGTGCAGAGATCCTGAGACCCACAACCCCCCTGCCTACCCAGGTAAGTGTCCCTTGGCCATATTTACCACATTAAGGCGCTTTTCAGCCTCTGCTTGGAGGAGCGAATGATTACCCTGATGTAGCAGCCTCTCTCCTTCCATCACACTCTGGACCGTAACGCTGAAACTCATTGAAACTACTGCAGAGTTAGAGAAGAGTAATCACCCACCAAAGCTCGAACTGAATCCCAGACATGCATTAGTCGTATTTTGGCTCTAGCTGTATTACACCATAGAATCACAGGCTGGAAAAGACCTCTAAGATCATCAAGTCCAACCATCCACCCACCACCACCATGCCTACTAAACCATGTCCCAGAGTGCCACATCTACACGTTTTTTGAACACCTCCAGGGATGGGGACTCAACCACCTCCCTGGGCAGCCTGTTCCAAGGCCTGACCACTCTTTCAGTAAAGAAATTTTTCCTAATATCCAATCTAAACCTCCCCTGATGCAACTTGAGGCCATTGCCTCTCCTCCTATTGCTGGTTACCTGGGAGAAGAGACCAACACCTGCCGCACTACCACCTCCTTTCATGTAGTTGTAGAGAGCACCTCCTCCTTCTCCACGAGAAACCACATATTTCAACGCGTTACCTGGTGCAACTGAGATTTTTTTATGTGCTGGTGAGAATATGGTCTACAAAGTAACTTCTACTTAAATTGACCCAAGCAAAACAAATACATTATAAAATACCTGTAAATAAAATGTTAAAAGTGTATCATCACATTGACAGCAAAAATATTTCTCAAAACCCGAAGGAGTTCTATACCTGTATTACAACTAACGCAACTAAGTTAATAAAACTGGGAAACCTGTGCTTCAAAACCATGCGGGCAAGTGCTCTGAACGTCAGAGGTTTTCCCGTCTCTGCAGCACAGAAAACAGGTGGCATATCTTAAGCAAGTTCATAAATGCTTTAGTGTCATAAAACCATTTAATTATAAAAAGCCACTGAAAATCAGATAGTTCAGAAGCCACGTACAAACGCTTTGTCCTCTTCCCACCTTTAAGTACAGCTACGGCAGCGCTAATGGCTCAGCCGGCCTTGTGCTGGACCTGGGATCACCAGGTGTTACTGCAACCTACACCATCACCTCCAGGCAGCTAAACCTCGCTCCTGTCACTGGCCTCCACATTTCTGGAACGATCAGAAACGCGCTTGCCTAACTGTAATGGTTACCAGTGCAAGCCAAACAGGGTTCAAAGGCTTCGCCTGGGCTCAGGCGAGCACCACGGACTGTGGCAGTTCCCGCTCCTGTGGCCTCTCAACAGCCTGAGCTTCAACAGTGACTGACACTGCAATTCTCACCCCCTCATCCAAGGCATTTTCTGTGGTTCATCAACACGGGTTGATTTCTCACCGAAGTGATGTACACTGGAAATACTCTTTTTTTCCAGGGGGGACAACTCTGCAGTGGAAGACACAGCAGTGGGATCAGAGCTGATCAGAGAGCCAGTGCTCGTTACAAACAAAATCACCATGACTATAAAGGAGTGGGAAGCACCTATTTTGGTATTTTTTATGGTCAGCATTAGTATCTCTTTTGATACCTGGCAAGCAAAAGAGAGCTCAGGCAATGGGTGAAAAAGCTGTTACGCAATGCACTCAGCCAACGTCCAGCTGGATTTTTCCTTGTTTAAATAAAAAACACTCAATCTGCTTCCACTGCACGTGCTGCTGCAGCCATAGGAAAGGTGCAAAATAAACTTTTAACCTGATTTTCAGGTTGAACTACTCTACATAACTGCATTACATAAAACATCTTCAGGTCACCCTGAAGAGCAGTTCAGATAGAACTGCTGCTCTCGAATGCTGTAGTCTCAGCAATGTCCCTCCTGTGCCAGCAGTGCTTATCACGATGTTCTTGATCTTCGTGTTGTGCGGATGCATTTTACACACTCCCTTAAAAACAACTGGTCCATCTCTCCCAGTCAAAGTCACTGAGCATCGTTCACGCCGTCGCAGTGCACGCTGGCTGGCTGGCTCACCAGGAGAGGGGCCAGAGCGTTCAGCAGCAGCAAGAGCCAACCAGTTCTTCTGCCCTGGTCACAGACATCCCCTGATATTTCTGGCCCTACTTCTCCCTAAAGTTCAACCTGTCCAGAAAGTCCATAAAACTGGTAATTAAGAAGGCAACAAGCTATCTTCAGCTGCCCCAGACTGCCACAAAGAAACGTCTTGTCTGTCCACTTCTCCAGCACAGTTTCCCCCTTCATTATCTTTAATACTAAAAATACTTAATGATATGACTAATAATATATCTTTCATACTATTTCTAATTAATTTGAGCAGCCTCCCCCCTCCTACAAGATGACTGACTGAAATCAGATGCTTAGGTCCGGTGTCAAATCCTGCAACACGCTGAGCGTCTGTGATTTTCGCTGACATTGGTGGGCCAAGTGGATCATTCAGCTATTATTTGAACAAATCTCAATTAAATAGCTTAAACCAACTGAAAATTGGTTTTGCAAGAGCAAAAACGTTTCTGCTCAGGTTCCTGCACCAGAACAATTCACATGAGCCATCAGGGCACCTCACTGAAGCACCAAATGTCTGTGGGATGATATGGATTGGCATTAGCTCAAACTGTGCCTCTTCAACACCTGGAAAGGTCTAGAAATCACAAGAACAGTCCCACCGAGTCAGAAGAGTGGAAGAACAGGGCAAGCACAGAGCTGTAACTGCTCTCACCCAGGTTTCACCAGGACCTGCTAAGCGGTGAAGTGACCATGTAAGAACACAAGATTACTGACCACACATGGGTGACGTTTGAGCCTACAGACTGCATCTCTCCTCCAAAAAACATGAAGCTTCTGTTATCAGCTACGGGTGAAATCCCACCATCAGGATCCAACTGAAAATATACATCGTAGGGTGTCCTCAGAAACAGGTATAACAACTGTTCCAAAACTAAATTATTTGTTCCCCATGACTTGTTTTTGCTCCTCCTAAGGCAGAGGAGGCTAGAGCTACAACTCTTGCTGTGACACCTTAGTCCCTCTCGCTGCCCAAAGAGCCTCCCTCCTCTTCCTCATTGCCAGGATGCCACAAGAAATTCCAACTTCGAAAGCAGTTCAAATCATTTTGAGTATAAACACATACACATGCCATCATCATTGATGTGTGTCATGGGGAGCACAAGCCAACTCCTTTAGCATCTGCATTTCAAACTCTGAGTCTCAGAACGCTACCATAGGCTTAAGAAGTTGCTTCGTACTAATTAGCTCTTAGTCCTGCCTAACTCCGATGGAAAAAAAAAAAAAAAGAAAAAAAGCCTTGTTTAGTATTTTTCATTTCCATAAGGGGGAGCTTGTGCACAGAGCATTACTGTTGGTGGCTCTCCAGCCCCAGAGACTTCACACAATGACAGCTCATCGAGCCCTACTTCTACACTGATGACCCTGCTCTGTAGAGGCCACGCAAGACGAGGTCCCACGATCTGCTCTCTCACCTGCGCCGGCCCTGCCGCGCTCGGGAGCTGCGGTCGCGTACGAGGGAGGACAGAAAACATTTCTGCATTAACCAGAAGTATTTGACCCTTGCTCAAGGGTAAGTTCTGTTTATGTAGTTATTAGTGGAAGGTTAACATTATTATTTAGCTAATATATAATTCTTACCACCAACAATGCAAATTACTCTCTGCGGTTTGGAGATTGACTCCACCTAGTAAATATTAAGGTTCATGGGATGAAAAATAACTGTGAGGGTTACATGTCAAGATCTGCATCAGGGTTATGTGGTAACAGGCTATTGACTGCTAATAGCTGGGCTTGGAATTAAAGATCTCGCTGTAATCAACCTTTAGGAAACGCCACCCATGTTCGAGGGGGAAACAGTCATTTCTACCTGTTATGGTAGCAGTTGAGTAAGTAAAGGGCTGGTTAAAATTCAAACACTTCCCACTGGAGAGGTAGCAAAAATGTCATATGCAAACTATCCGGTGTTACTGGTGAGTTTGCCTATGCAAACCAGGTAATGAGCTACAAACATACTGCATTTCCTATACAACACATAAAAACTTCTGTTGAACAAGAAGTTAGGAATGAAAATCTAACACTGCAAAGACCTCAGAGACTGAAATTTTAGAGCTCTACTTCAAGTTCCTTTGGAAAAAAAAAAAAAAAAATAATTGGCCTTCATGCTTAAACCTGCACTGTTTTGTGACAAGAGCAACGGCCACCATTCAGCACTGCGTACAGCATCTGCTGAGTTCTCTCACCTTCACGATCTTCTAGGATTTCTGGGTAAACCCAAACTCCCGGACACAGCTTAAGGCCTCCTGTTTAAACAATCTGAGCCAGCTCTGTGACAGCCAGAAGCTGTTCTCCTTTCCAAACTTTTCACTTACAATTTTGTTTATGCTCAATTTTTACTTTCAGTTCTGTCATTGTTGTAAATGAGCTAGGTTATTAAGACAGAATTCCTCAGTTCCTGTCTGTGTACCTGTAATCCATAAAGGCAACTTCTGAAAACACGTGCTTTCACCCCCGGTATTCTAAAAATGCCTGATTTAGAGAGATGCCTCACGAGCATCACTTTGTCACAGGTATCACTTCTCTGCAAAGACGCGTTCGAAGACAGAGCACGGAACACAAAACTCCTTCCTCAGTTCCAGTTTCATTAATGGTCAAAGAGAGTCGTGAATCTCTGTAGGAAGAGGACACAACAATCCACTGACAAGACCGGTGTGGATGGTTTGTAACGTTTTTTTCAAAGGAGAACTGGCTCTGAAGTTTGGCGCAGCCAGTGTGCCATAAACACGTCTTTCAATTCGGGCAGCTACCGTAGCTCACTTGTATAACCTGATTGAAGTTCTCAAGTGTTCAGTGTGCACATATTCTATTTTTATTGGTGTAGATACGACAGATTTTGTTGTCTATATACAGTGGAGACTGGAACCCTCTTAAAGTCTCATGTGCACAAAGAAGCCACACTACGTGTCCTGGTTATGCTACGCACAGGCTGCCTTTGACAGTGAGGCAATGCTACTGCACGTCTATAGGCACAAAAACTGTATAAATGATGAACACAGACGCAAGGTGTCACCTCTAGCCATTCTGTGCAGTAGAATAAAGAAGAACTACTCTAGCTACCATGCTGCAGGTTAAAAACTTGAGTGCTCTGTTGAGTCTGCCGTCCCTTATCTCCTTACCTGCACGATACAGAATGGTTCACAACAGTTCAGTCGTGCTCATCAGAGAAATGATTTGAGATTTTTAGTTTTGCTATTCCATTTTGAAAATTACTCAGCACAGATCAAGAGATGCCATGCACCTTTCTTCCATAGCCTGAAAACGCACTGTGTTGAGCGAGCCTCCTGCAACTGCGAGGAAGGAATTCCATGTGAAGGCGTGGCTGTCTGGGCTGAGAGCAGTCAGGGAAAGCTGATCCCGTCATAATCCCACAAAAAGATGGCTTTCTTTCCAGACATCCCAGGCAGAGAGCTCATTTTTGGGAAGCTCAGCACATGAGAAAAATCAGGTCACTTATTTAGATGCCTCCAAACAGATTCAGGTGTATCAAAGGCTTTCCATGGGATCCAGAACAAGCTAAACAAATTCTGTGTCTCACCTCCTCATATGCCAAGACGCAGTAATGCTGTTTGCTTCTCCCACTGCTTTTTCTGTCTCTCATCAACAATGTGGGGCAAGAACACTCTCTCGCTATCTATAATTTAGGATGCAATTCAACAAAGGGCCAATTTCAGATGAGGCCATTATGCAAATAATAATGCAAAAGTGCACATGAAGTCAACTCTAGTGACATGAGTGTAGACATGAGGTGGCAGAAGTCAAAGAACGCGTTATATTACTTACCGAAATATCTATGAAAAAGGGTGAATTTCATCTCCTGAAATCTTTCAGCTGAGTCTTACTAAAGTACATGCTCTATTCCCACAAGATTTATAGGCTTAATACAGGAATCAAAGAGAATCAGTATGGTACCTCTTGGCTTTAAACACCTCTGGATCTTGGGTGAGTAAATCAGTTGCCACGAAATAAGGTCCCTTTCTTAATTCATAGTAAAACACACCTACATCTACAACCTGAGAAGACAGATACCGAGGAGATCCGATATCAGATCACAGCCCTATTTCCTCTGGTGCAAGACCAGGGCAGATCGGTCCAAAGAAAACTACTTAGCAGATTGAGGCAGTCGAAAAAAAGTACATTTACTTGTTAATGTCTAATAGTCTCAGATGTCTACCGTACAAAGGAAAGTATTTGAACAGCTTAAAAGTTTTATGGTTAGAATAACATTCAATAAAAAATACATTTTTGCAGGACCGGTTAAGAAACCGCAGGCAGGCGGGAATTCCGGGAAAGCCCAGGGGCAGCCACGTTCCTCCAGGGAGGAGCCGGTGGGGAGCGGGGAGAGGCCTCCCCATGCTGCCCCGGTACACCGAAGAAACAGGGAAAGGATGTTTGAGGGGTTTTTTCCCTAAAATATCGTGCCTTTCTTTGATCAGGCAGGTGGGCTTGGTCTCAGAGATGCAGGAAAATCCCAGCTCCAAAAGCTGGGTGCTATCTCTGCAATCTCCCCAGCAATCTGACGCGCTCCACGTGTCACTGATACCCCACATACCCCGGAGCTCGTTTAGAAACAAGTCATGAACTTTTGGAGCCACGCTGACTCTGGACAGAGAGGTTCTGGGCCAAGCTTCAAATACACCCACCCCATGATTTATAGATTTGTATCAAAACCAGAGCAGGAGATTTACTGTTTCTTGTGATCTAGAGAGCTGAAACCAGGTGAGATTCTGTGTTTTTTAATGCGTTTGACCCAGAATTTTAAAATAGCTTTGATTCCCAAATTCAAAGTGAAAGTCAGAGCAATGAGCCCCATGAACCAGACCCAAGAATATATCTCCACAAAGCCCTGTGAGGTGAAAGCACAGGGAAGTTGACGTCTTCCCTTGCAGCAGACTTCTAAAACAGTCACTAACTTATGACTGCCCAAATGAAAAACGTCTTCACTGTGCTGCTCTCGAATGGGCTTTAAAAAATTTTTAAAATCTAGTTCTATATTAGATGTGCACTAAGGAAATCCATCATCTGGCACAAGCATCTCGTGGGGTTTCCAGGAGTTATCTTCTCTCTCTGTTGATGCCAGTGTGAATTGAAGGGGTACTAAGGTGGAGAGGAGAGGGAACACAAAACACTAATGGAATGAGGACACCTGTATAACATTTACCAGTGTTTCCCTGACAGGTACCTTAACACATCTGAGCTCACCAACGCCGCCAGCACAAGGTATGCTGCACAAACGAAGTGCCACGTGAGCACACCCGTGGCTGCATCCATCTCCGTTTGGGAGACACGCTTGTGTTTGTGCTCAGGTGTGGAGAGGCAGACAGGCTACAGCAACACCGACAACTGCCCTCAACAGGTTTGCAGGGAAGAAGAGGACAAATCAGTGCCCTCATACTTGCAAGTGAAAATATTCCAGTGAAAATGCTGAACAGTCAGGCAACTACCCAGTTACAGCAACTGCCGAACCGCTGCACAGTGACACGTCCACCCGAGCCTCCTGCCCAAGTAACTTACAAGCTAGCGTTTTAATGCTGGTTTTTCAAGTCTTGGTTTAAATACAAATACATGCATTTTTTCTCTCCTCATGTTGATGTAAAGAACTGCTGGTCAGCAAGGCACGTAGCAGCTGTGATCCCAGGAATACTCTTCAGGTCTTTCTATATGAAAACCGGCTCAGAATTACAGGTATGTACATGTATGTTTAACCTGACAGTCCACAATCCTATACAGGCACAAGCATGATGTGCGCACACAGTCCTCACAACACAGATCCTTTAGCTTCCTGACCAGGAATACAGTCTGCAGTGCCAAAGAACCAGTAACTGATCTCCAGAACAGATGCCAGCAGACGAGCTTCCTTTGGTGTGCTGGAACATGTGACACGTTTTTGTTCTGCAAGTAAAATTACGTGCCACTTCCCATACACAGGGTACTTTGCTACCTACGCAAAACGTTCTTGCGATCTTTAACCTTGGGGGTGGGAGATCACGCCGCACGCCATACTGGGGAAAAAAAACAAGGAATAGGCAAACATAAATGCAAAGATAGGTTTGTTCTGTCAGGCATCATTCCAGATGCGTCACTTCTAACGAGCTCAGCACGTAGCCTGTTTTGCTATCCCTATCCCACTGTATCTCTTGCCTTTTATTCAGTTTTACCCTCTTGTACCTCCTGCCATCTTCACTTTTGTAGTTATAAAGCGTCCTAGTTAGCAGGCACTACAATAGGCAAAGAACAAAAAAAGACTATGGTGTAGAAAGAAGACAACCTCTCTCAGTAAAAGAGATCATCTTGAACTCTTCTCTCATTCAGTAACACGTGATCACATTCTCCATTCTCTTCTACTCCCTGTGAGACAGCTAGACAGATGTCCCACCTGAAGGTCAGCAGGTCTGGTCCAGCTTACTGGGAGGGAATAAAACATCACTTTTAAATGAGAGTTTACTCGGAGGGAATAAAAACGTCACTTTGGATGTTTTTATTACTGTGAGGGAATAAAACATCACTTTTAAACGAGAGTTATCAAAGAACAGGTCCAACTGATTGAATGTGTTCATCTAAGTAATTACTTGAAGAATCACTTTTCCACAGCTTTGCTAGCTGCAAATAGCAGAAGGGCAGCTGCCAGTAGTGCTCACTTTGGAAGGCTGCTCAGCGGTGTATACAAATTAGCAGCCAGGCCTGGGACTGCTCATGTCTGGATGACAATAACGCCAAGTCCAATTACATCTATAGACGCCATTAACTGGAAGTACTGGAGAAAGCAAAATGCCATCACTGAGCTACTATTGCACCTTCTAAGCCAAGATAGGCTTACACTAATAACATTGCTTTTGCATCGTTTGGGCTCTGGAAAAATTCATTTAACTCTTACAGCCTGCATACATGAACAACGCTGCAGTTCCTGCGAGCTGCTGCTGCACTGTTTGGCTGCTGCTACTGACTTGCTTACTGTCTAAAATTGCCTGCAAACAGACAAAAACCTTCTCGTGGTTGTGATCAGCATCAATAAATTGGAATGATTCACCATCAGTGAAAAGACAAAATGAAAGGAAGATGTGTGGACATAAATCCTGAAAAACTGGTGACTGACTTTAGCATTATTTGGCAACACTGAGCTGAGCTCTCCATAACTGAAGTCTATAGCAGTCATTTCAGACAATGTGTATGGCACGAAGGTAAAAAGCCCACGCTGCAAGTTACCAAGAAACTTCTGCTAAGAAGGGACACAGCAGTACGAAACCCCGTGTCCAGCCCAGCCCGCAGCCCCCTGCCCCGGGGCTCACACAGACCAGTGCTCCCCGTTGCCCCAGACACAGCCCGACCACCTCTGCTCTCTGCCTCTGCACCGATGCGCCCAGGCTTCCCTGCCAACGCCACACCGACCACGCGGCAGCATCCACCTTACGCCGGGAGAGAGGCATTTAGTTATCACTACGTGGTTTCCACTGTCATTTTCTTGCTTTCCCGATGGGTTTGTTGTATGGTTTGGGAACCCACCAAGAGACAGGCACGTGGCGTTACGAGTGCTAAAACCAACGACACCCGCTTTGCTGCACACTTCTGACTTGACAGTAACTGTGAATCGTCCTCCAAGCTGTTCTTGCAGCTGGGCAGTTTCCTTGTGTGTGGATTCCCTGCTGTCTGCAAGAAAACAACGCCCACGGCTGCAAGTTCCAACTTCCCCACAGCTGTGGCACTGGCCAGGTCCTGTCCTACCTGGTATCAAGAGAAAGTGGACACTGTCCTTCTCTATCAAACCTAGTTGAAACTGTCCAAAAGCTTCCCAAGTTGCCCAAGACCATCCCCCCTCCACCCAGCCAACATGACAGCAAAAGTGTTGTTTCCACTGGACAAAACCTAAAACCTATTATTTCAGCTGTTACCCAAGAAGGCATGCAGGGAAAGTCAGGGCTCCCTGTGCTAGCTGTCACAGAGCCTATACATTACATTTTTTACCGTCTGGTAAAAAAGAGTCTGCAAACCTGTGAGCTTGCACCCAAGCTGGTAAGACAGGCGAAGGACAGGAGAAGAAACCAAAGCATGAAAAAACGACAGCCTAACAGTCCCACTCCGGCTGAGCAAACCTGGCTCTGGAGCCCTCTCCAAGGGACGGTACAGCAAGGCTCAGCGGTTTGTTCTTTCTTGGAAGCTTTCTGGAACGCGCCTCTCCGGTGTGGCGGCGCCAGCTTACACCGATGGAAAGCGTACCTGGGATGGTTCAGGAAATCACCTTACCAGAAAAAAAAATGTACCAGCAATTTTTGTTTCCAAGAACTAATTTTGTAATTAGAAGGTTTATTTTCTTACTCAGAACGACTCCTCACTTCCGCTGTAAACGCTAAAAATTTTTTTTTAAATTTTAAAAAATGCTAAACAAACGCTAAATTTTTACTAAGTAAAAATCAAGACAAGCGTTCCGAGACGATCATTCCTTTAGAGACTTTTTTGGTTTGGAAAGTGAGAAGCAACAGAAATGAGAAGCTTTCATTGCCTGTGACAGAACATCAGGCTTCAAGAAGGAAGCCTTATCCCTGGTATTAAGGAATATAAAACTATTGACACCAATCAAGTTTTGGAGTTTTATATGGGCATAGAATCAGGTCTTCTGAAAGAAAAGTCACTGGTTTCAGGCAGCAGTCATGACAGGGAGACACTACATGGAAATCGCTTTTATTCATGCTCCCAAGACATCTGTCCTAAACTGCAGGCTGTAAGTGCTGACAAGCTTCAACACTACAGATTAAACCAAGACAGGAAAAGTAATTAAGGGTGAAAAATAAACAAAGGAATATTTTAGCTATCTTGGGGATGAAAGGTTCTTTTGACTGGCGGTATTAGTCTTCTAACACAAACCTTTGGCTTTGCTTGGAAGAATACTAAATTCTCTATGGGATGCCAAGTNATGAATCCATCAGAAAAATCTACTTTTGAAATCTTTCTGTCATGCTACTAAAGGAAAAAGTTGTGTTGACAAAAGCGCCCGTTGCGTCCGACACAGCCTTTTCGCTCGTTCATTGCTTTAAGAAACACAGAGGAGGTTGGGACCAAGGGATTTATAAACGTTAAGCAAACCCCGTCCCTTTAATCTGCAATCTGTCTCGCTTTGCCCTCAGGTTGACATTTATTGTTTAAAAACCTCGAGAAAACATACTGAGGAATTGCCCATTCCCATCAGTTTCAGTATGAAATGTTTAAAGTGCACATATTTCATCTAGTGCCAGGTCCAGGATCGCAGCCAGGCCTTGTTTGACAACCAGATGACTAACACAAAGGGGTTCCCCGTATGAAAACGTTTCGATATGCGAGTTGGCACGGGCCAGCAGATCACAACATACCCTGCCGGGAGCCAGGGCGCAGGCATCTGCGGGGCATATGGGCAGCCACATGAAAAGCGCGCTGCCACGCCGAGCCGCGAGCGATCAGCTTGGATAATCAGGCAGGCCAATTTGAGGGTCATTTTCTACTGCACTGTATTTCATAGAGCTGCTTAAGGGCATTAAATGGAAACAATCCGAAGAGGGAAAATGAAAACTGACCGCCCGTTGCCTGGAGGTTAAGTAATGCTGATGTGCAAGTTTGTGATTACCCAATACACAAATTGCTCGTGCTTTCAGCACGGGAGCAGGTTTTCCCCATAAATCTCTGGACACGAAGCATTAACAGAAGAGGTGATGAGCGGTATTGTTCCAGGGTCTTCCTTCTTCTAGTATGTCTTCTAACTTTCATCTTCAGCTTTAAAATCATCTGTTCCAACAACTTTAAACAGAACTATTCTCGCACTGTCAGGGACTGTTGGATAAACGATGATCTAGGGATGCAGCTACCATCCTCACAGTTACTATCAAGCAGACCTCGAACCATGCGTAGACCATCTCGTGGTGGTGGCACTCCCCCAGCTGGGTCTCTGCCACCAGCCCCCACGGGTGAGCCCCACGCTCCAGAAACAGCCCCTACGCACCCTCCTCAGCTGTCGGTATTTCTTGTGCTTCAATCACTTACTGGCTGTTGTATCTTGAGAAAGACATGGACTTCACAAATGACTTCGCTGGGGCTTTTTGTGTTTAAGGAGGAATCCTCTGGATTTTTCTGAAGGTACTTAATAACGGCAAGTATCTTCCTAGGTGCACCAAACACCTCAAATTTAAAACTTCTGGTGACTTACCATGTGCATCTGTTTAACAATGTTTATTAACAGGAGTCTCATATTTTAAATTTTGAAGGACCAGAAATGCAAAATAGTAGCTAAAAATGCTGATACTGATCACTGTCAGAGTCTACATGAGCAACAGATGATGTCAAATGTGTTTCAATGAGACATGCTTAGCAGATTCTCAGATACTGGTATTTCCAACTGATTTCCAATTTTGACATTTAAAAACTAAAACCAGGGACATTTTCAACAGAGAGGTTTTTAAATTTCAAAACCAAAGTACATTAGGGAACGAAAGGTAGAAATCTGAGTTAAAGCAGTTCCTCAGCCGGAGGTGACACGTGTTGACCACCTCGCTGTCACTGAGGCAACACAACAGCATGCCCAAGGGCTGCCAGGCAGCTACGTCTTCTCTTGAAGTCGTCGTATAATGACCACATAGTTACGGTTAATTAAACCGCGGTATTTTGCTCTAACCCAGTAAATATTTTGCATGAAGAGAAGGTAACATGATTGCAAGGAATTTCTTGGCGTGGGCTACTCTCCCAATTAATATTTACCAGTCATCTCCCTGTCATTGCACCACATCATTTCCAAAATCCTCGCAGCTATGCACATATGGCTCTCCAAGGATATATTTAAGAGGAATCATCTTCTGCAGATCTTACTACATCCAGCTGTTCCGACAGCACTAACCATAGCTTTGACTCCCCCCTTTCACCACCACCTGCGGATAACATGGGACACTCGTAGGCAACGCTGTGTGTAATGCGGTGCCCCAGAACACCAGACGTCCTTCACAACGCCAAGCAATCTGCCTTTGGGGTTTCTTGCAGCAAGGTATCGCTAAGGCATCGTTTAAGGTCTGACACGAGAAGAAGGTCTGACAGAAGAAACAATACCAAATATTAGGGGGACAAACTGATTCAAAGCCTACCAAAACCTCTCCCTTAAAGCAACCCAGACTTTGGATCAAAGGGTGCATCACCAGTTTTGGCTACAGCCTGACCCATCAGAAATTGAAATTACAATTTCTCAAGGAGAATCCCTGGCCATTACAGATTATCCTGAACACAAAACAAGCAGGGCAAGACAATGCTTTTAACTACCATATTCAGGAACTTAACTATTCCTTGAGCAACTAGGAACTGATCTGAAATCCTCCGTTTACCGTCCAGGATACAATTGGAATCAAGAAGTGTGCTCCCTAGTAAGCTATTTCAGAAAAGCAAGTTTGGAGTAAGCTGGACGCATTCATTCATGCAGATACTGTCCTACTTTGCATTTCTAGCTTATCGCCCACACCCCAAGTAACAAAATACAATTAAACGACAAAAATCATTGCAGGACTTAACGATTGCTTAGAAGTGCCCTACAGATACAAATTTATTGGTACCTGTTGTCTGCTCTTCAACTATTTACTGTGACCACACACTGTGTTCAAAGGATCTGTGATGGAAAAGGGCAACAATTAAATATTTTTGTGTCTCACTGGAGAACTTGTGAGCCACAGGTGCGTGCTGCTGAGTGGAGCTTACAAAGCAGAGTGGCTGGAAGTAAGCCAGCCTAAGCTATCCTCATCTCCTCTGCTACTGGGACAATACAATTCCAATGACACAGTAGCGCACTGTGCCTACAAGGGCTGAGACCCCCAAGCTGGGACTACGTTAGCTTAAATGGAAGGTAGGTTAGGGTTTATTTTGGTGTTACTATAAAATACCCATGGCATGGATGCGTGCCCAGGATGAACTCCTCTGACGTCGGTCAGTACAAGTAACTTCGCGTTGACTCAAAGGTTAGAGGAGGCTTCTGACTACTGCCTCTTGTCCAACTACTCTTCCAACCAACCCCCCCATTTTAAAGCAGAACCTACTCAGGAAATCATCACAGGACAACTCAGGTTGGAAGGGACCTCAGGAGGTCCTCTAGTCCAACCTCCTGCTCAAAGCAGGTCAGCTATGAGATCAAACCAACTTGCTCAGGGCTTTAACCAGTCTGGTCTTGAAAACCTCCCCAGGGTGGAGGCTGAACAGCCTCTCTGGGGAATCCTGTTCCACTGTCACGTGGCGAATTGGCATAAACCCAAGGCTATTTCAACGTGCCTCCTCTGTGGCTCTAGCTGAACACCTCTGGGCACCTGCCGGTTGCCTACGAAATCCTCGGTGAAGACAAACCTTCAAGCGCCTGTCTTACCGTCAGCAGTCTCCATCATCACAGAGTCGTTGTTTCTCTTCGCAACAGAGGGATCGTGTTCAGAGCTGACTGTGAAATGCCCCTCTGCCTATGCATGAAAACCACCCTTTTTGTTTCTGTTTCAGAATACCTCCAATACGTCTCCCATTTCACTGTAGCCCTATTACGACACATATCAACACTATTATAACAGCTGACAGCAGCTAGTAATTTCTGGAGCTAAGATTGCAAATGACCTTCAGATAGCTTTGCATTCCTACAACTTTCTGAAGTACCATGGGGACTGAAGGCTGATAAAACTGCTTCCAATGATAACAGCAAACACAGAGAACACACAACCAAGATTTAAGTAATTTATGTACTTAGTTGAGGAAACTGGCAGGCTATTTCATATGCTTACAAATCAAAAGAGCAAACTCAGTGTTCAATACAATCACACACACCCTTTTTTATTTAGTGTAGTGTAACACACTTTTTCTCTTTCATCATCATTCAGAACATGATCCTACACTGAATGCAACTGGGGCTGCTGCATTTGCTTCAATGATTTCAGCACTGAATCAAATTAACACGCAAAAATAGAATAAATCTATTTTTACCAGCCAAAATGATGTGGATGAAGTCATCTCCACCTACGTGAGCAGAGTATTCCCTTCCCCTCCTGCGTATAAAAATGCAAAAAAATACATAAATGCATGTTAATTTCTTGGACAGAGAACAAGAAATCATTTCATTCCAGAGATGTATTAGAAACGCTATAAATTAAATGCATAGTATTCATACCCAGGACTGTACTCCACGCCATCTCTCTCCGGCCTGCAGGATTTACTATTATTAATCATTGCTGATTGCCAGGTTAGAGCTGTACAAATACTCTCAGCTCGAGTCCCCCTCTGATCGGGCCACCTACAAATGGGGAGATCTGCTCCTGGTTTGTATCACTTTGGGATACAAATGAGTCGTTACTGCCTTATCTTCCCGTTAACATTGCACAGCCAGTAGGTACAGCGGCATGATTTAGGTTCACACGGGGTGGGAAATGCTGACCACGGATAAAGGCAGGTTGCCTTCCCTCGGCTCCACGCCATGCCGAGAACAAGCTCCCTAAGCATTCCTGTCAGATTCAGCATCCAACACTGGCAGAACCACCAGTAAACCCAGACCTATATTTCTTGCAGACAAATGACACTAAACAACTGCCTTGCCTTCACACTGCGAACCTGCACACATCCTAATCAAAAAAAGGCTGGAATAACAACAGTAGCATACTGCATGATTAACTCGTCACGGCAAAACCTGCAGTCGGAGAACCTGACAATTTGGCAGCACCATTCCGGTGTGTCCCCGTCTCGCGCTGCTGCGTGGCACACCTGGCTGGAGAACACCAGGAGGAGGTGTTGTGACAAAGCAGCTGGCCGAGCAGCGCTGTATTTCAATGACGAACCCATGCGGTTCTCAGACCTGGGAGCAGGACATGCTATTTTCGCCCTATTTTGCGTCAATCTTTCATACTGCCGAGTTGGCTGCCAAATAAATTGACCTTGTCAATTTTAAAACACCAATCATCATCATTATATTATTGAAAACAGCAATGTGCCTGGAATTACCCCAGTAGTCTCTTACAATACAATTTCTTCCCGTACGGAAACGGGCACGTTAGTCCACAGCACCTTTACACTGCTTTAAAGTCTGCATTACGCAGGTTGTACTGTTGCAACAACAACAATATTCTCAAAGCTGGGAAGGACTAGGAGGAAATCAGACACTCAATACAGCGTTTTTCTTGATTTTATAGTATAGTAAATATACTGATGCTTCCGAATTCAGGTAATTACCTTATACTATCCGAGTCCCAGCCTGCATACTGCACACACATTCAATGAATGTTACTCGCTCAGAGGACCCCAAAATGGCTTCTTTTCACATAACGTTCATCATCCCAAAGGATCTCAACAGCACCCTAGCAAGTGGCTGAACTGAAGGACGGCCAGCTTTCGGACAGAACGGTTACTGTTCGGCATCAGACACCAGTCCTTTACACTAGGTTAACATAGTCATTGCCCATGCTTTAAGAGGCTACATCCTTTCTGCAAATCTTACATAGCTACCATTACATCCCAGCATTATTTTAGGCATCAATCATTAAAGCAGAAAAATGTTTTGCTCAAGGATGGCTGACATGCATTTCCTATCTTCCTTGAAAACCTGGCTGTATTAGCACTGATTTTAGGTCCAAGTACAGTCACAAGACAAGGATAACTTCATTTTTGCTTATTTTTCTGTACTTAGTTCTTAAAACTTACACACTGGCTCTATGAGTTTTTGCTCCCAGTATTGTATTTTACAGCACTTAAAGACTAAGCCTTACAGATGCGTCTGCAAGGAAACTGGCATCCAAGATGTTAAATGCCTGCGCAGCACTGCAGAGCGCAGTTCATATTCACAGGAGGTTTCCACTAACTTGTTTGGACAAACTGAGTAAATGTCAGTGGGAATTCTGACCCTGCGCATTGCATTAATCTTCATAACTACTCGTCCAGATGTGTACATGTTTCTGGGATGGAGATGGATTTTTTTCAAGTTAACTTTTGCAGCTCATTGCTATTTGGAATAAGAAACAGAGGCTTCTGGCATCCGCAGCTACTTCTGCTCCTTGGCTCTGATGAGGACAGAGACGGCCCATGCGCAGTAATGCCCACCTCCACCTCCAAGAAGGAGGATGAGGAGGGAACCCCGGGCCCATGGAGAATGCATAATGAACAGATTGCCAGGTTCAGACCAATTCCCGCGCTGCCCCATGCTCTTCTCTGCAGCTACACAGACTTTGCTCTACGAATTCCACTGGCACTAGAATTTGACATTCCATTCTATCCACCTGCCCTGCTTCTCACTCACCTCCCTCCTCCTTCCACCCCCTACTACAAACCTGCAGAAACAGGGGGCAAAACTCTGCCAGCCACAGGGTCTGCAGCGGCAGCAGCAGCGAACTCCCTCGGCTTCGCAGTCGCGGTGAAGCGTGCACCGCTCCCGACAGCGCCGAGCACGGCCACGTTCGCAGAGCTTTCACTCCGGTGCTCCTTTTGATGACCCAGACGTGAGAACAACAGAGGGATGGAGGAAGAGGGAATAATTTCCCGTACTGTACAGCCAGGTTAAGACACGTTCAGCTTCCTGACCGTGGCAACCATGAATTAGTAATGAAGACATCCATGCCTTACTTTTACAGTGCTTGGAGGGAGAGAGGGAAAGGTCTGTTAGCTACGCTCCTGCCAGTCCAGCGACAGCCTGGTTTACACAGGCTACACCTGCCACACGATCCAGGATTCCTAACAGATGTAATGCCATACATAAAGCAACAGCAGCAAAATAAAGATATGACATTATATACTGGCATAGATGAGTATGAATAACAATCACAGGACGGTCGCAAAACCACGGCCATTTAACGCTCACAAGCAAACCAACCTGCCAAGATCCCCGTTAACACACGCAGAAGCCTGTGCTACTGCACTGTCACTGCCGCTGTTCCTCACCTCCCCTCGACTGAGGTACCCTACAGAAACTGCCATAAACCCTCTCATCTTCATCACCTGCCACACACCCAACCCACAAAGTTTTAACTGAATAAACTGTATATAAATATATATATAACATTATAATAAGTACATATAAATAATATAAATTATAAATAAATGTATGTAAATATACTGTCTATTAATCACCTCCTGAACTGTGTGTAAAGTCAGGTGTGTTTATGACTTGTTGTGGATAATTGCTTTTCAAGAATAAGCACTGCGTGCTGCTGCTTTCACCTGCCATCGCCTGG
>Ga0065711_1029197_pt1 | contig 37177 bp, 15 predicted proteins | sample Hoacrofraction12_FD_59098 | JGI IMG/M metagenome (GOLD analysis project Ga0065711, IMG submission 59098) | Hoatzin crop microbial communities from Cojedes, Venezuela - Epithelial fraction 12 v2 (version 2) | ecosystem: Host-associated > Birds > Digestive system > Esophagus > Crop | place...
TCCAGTGCTCCGTCACCCTCAGAGAGAAGAAGTTCCTCCTCATGTTCAGACGGAACTTCCTGTGCCTCAGTTTGTGCCCATTACCCCTTGTCCTGTCACTGGGCACCACTGAAAAGAGCTTGGCCCCATCTGGGCAAACTTGCTGAGGGTACATTCTAACTCTTCATCCAGGTCGTTGATGAAGAAGTTAAACAAGACTGGGCCCAAAAATTGAGTGAAGGAAGCACAGACTATTACCAACATTCCTTCTTTTCACTGGCTTTCTAGAGTCAACACTACCATTTTAAAAAGAAGATTATTGGCTCTGTGCACTAGTGACATTAAACTTTAACACTTCTCATTCAAGAAATACTAAAAAATGGACAATCACATCCTCTCTGTGTGCCTCACAACTTCCCATGTAAACGCATAAGTAAATTTGCACAATTTCTTATTGGTTTATTGTTTGGTCTGACTTAGTTTGGTTTGGATTGATTTGGTATGATTTTGGAGGTGAGGAAAAGGGAGAACTTAGCTCTCTGATGCACAGCACTCATCACTCATGCAGCGTTTCACCTCTGCTGTGAGAAATTGAGCACGGAAAATTAAAATTAGAAATAAAAGTTGATTACTAAAAAATTGATGGAAAGCAAACTTAAAAGACTAGTTGCACTGCTCGTCATTTGGCTTAAATTTTAAGTGAGTTATCAAACAAAATTTTTCAGTTTTCCATGTTCTAGGACATAAAGTAAGCATTTCAGTTCTCAGTTGTGCACAACATCCATTCATCCCAATAAAACTGAGGGTTCTTTACAGTTTTGAAAATGTTATTTTTTACTTTTTTTTTCATGGGAAGCATGAATGTGGATTTTTCTGGCAAACATGAATGGCTCAAGTCCCGATTCAGATGTCAGGTGTCTTTCTGCTCTCAAGTCCCTATTCTAAATGTGAAGCTACTATTACATTATGTTTATTTTAATAGTTAAAGAGAAAAAAATCCCTGAGTTTTAATCTTTGAGATGGCTGAAATATTTTATTGAAATGTACCAGAAAGATCCATGCTCAGGTAAACACACAGCTTAAAAATTTTAATCAACAGATTCTTCTACTGGAAAGCCTTGGACAAATTCACTAATAAGTGGATATACTGATAACATAAATACTAACCATTTTATACTAAGGTTAATTCAATCTAGTTATTTTTAAAATAATAAAATAAATCTTTTTAAAAGTCTCTAAACTTAAACCAGAAAACTAAAATTAAATATACACTTTAAACAAGACCAAATAATTGATTTCTAAGTCTTTAATTCTGTATTAAAGCTTTTTTCTGTCCTCATAATTCTTCTTTACCTGCTTCATATGTGCCTGTAATTGTTTCCAGATAATTTAGAAAACTGTTATCAATGAAACACTATTGTAATTCTGTTTCCTCAACGCAGAATATTGAGAAGCTTCAAACATTAAATTAATGGCAGCAAAAATCACTTAAGTGAAATTTCAAATAAGACTCATAGAACTCTAGTAAACTTATGCTATCTGTTGGAGTGAACAAGCACTGTCTTTAATACTTGAGCATCTTAACTCTAACAGAATGCTTAAAACTTTTTCTAATCTGGATATTCAGAATGGAGTAAAAAATTCCAGCTGTTGAACTGTTTTGCTACAGATGTTTTTCAAATAAAATGTTAAGTCCCTTTTGTTGACTGATTAGCTCAATGAGCACTTTTTTTTTTCTTGGTTGTCATATCATTCTGCGGTGAGAGGCACAGGAATAAAGAGTTAATAAAATAAAATACTCAGGAGACTCTTGCTGTGAAGCATGAAGGACTCAGGTTTTTTAAACTTGTTTCTGTACAATTTTCATACCAAGAAATATCCCTAAAGCTGCTTTTTTTGTTTATTTGGGTTTTTTGTTTTTTTTTTTTTTTTAATTTTTTTTCGTTAGTAACATAAAAAGTGTTAATTGTATACAGAAAAAAAAACCACAGGTGTTTGAAATTTTTCCAGGGATTTACTTTCAATGGATAAAGCCTTTACTGGTGGTCCTGATGCTTGTTCTCTACAAGAAGCTCAGGTATCAGACCTTTGTGCCTGCTTTGGGGAGAATGAGTATTTGTCTCTGACTATGTGGCCTTGAAGCCTGGCATCCTCAGGCTTTAATTCCTTTGGTACCTCTCACTCACCTGCTGGCTGGTTAATTGAATGTGCAGCCTAGCAAGTCTGAGTTTCCCACTTTCCATTGTAAACTCCTAAACTCGGCTAGATGACTGCGTCATTCACTTGCCCCTCCACAGTCATTGCACAAGAAACTGAGAAAAGTGGGTGGATCAACTTAAATCACAGGTGCCACACCCAATTTTGGGATGATGGCATCTACAACTACAGCTAAAAGTCTGAATGTCAGTTAACTAGATGGTGTTACAGCAGAGAATGATTAAGCATAGACAGACTGTTTTGATACCTACAAGTGGGTACAGAGGTTTATTAAAAGGGACTGGTATTTGTAAAGACCACCTGACAAATACTAATAATGTCCAGAGCACTTAGTGTAGTGTTGTAGAAAAGACCAGTCTCTGTTGGTTTGGTGCACCTGAGGGCAAATCTTGGCGGATTACCAGCACTTCTGTGTGCATTGCAATAACAACATAGGGTGATGACAGTAATAAGACTACCTTTGTACTTAAGCATTATGGTCACCTTCAGCTACGTATTTTAGTATGGAATACACTTTAGGTGACAAGGAAGCCTTTCAAAACTGTGGCATTTTGAAAATGAGTCTACATTATCCTTCAAAAAACTCTTTTTTCTCTGAAATTTGGTATCCTAAGCTCTACAATGAGCTGATAGGAATGATGAGTACAAACTAGACTAAAAGATCCTGTCTGTGAAGAGTATTTTCTAAACAGACCTTTTCACAGGGAATTTACGTGGTAAACAGAAGTTACAGAGAAGCTTGTTTAATGTCCTTGGAGACCAGGAGCTGGGAGCCAACATTCCATTTACATAATATTTCCTCCCAGTTGAATATGTTTTGATTTACAGAAAGCACTTAAAATAAATAGTTCAGATCTATTTCAACCATATAATCTCTCTGATATAGATTGCTTTAAATCTCTCTCTTGTCTCATTCTGAATGACCTTATATTCACAGAAGTATTTAAAGGTTTTTAAATCAAGATGCAACAATAGCCATCTGATGAGTTTTGGACAGAATCTAATGAGTTGAGTCTGAGCAATTGCAAGGAAGATCTAGAGCCTCTGAATCAGATTTCTAGTATTTAGAGCACTCGTGACTCCTGCCTCTTATTTTAATGGAGGTGGCAATATTAATTGAACCAGGCTCATTAGAGAAGGAACTTGGAACTTATAGCACTTCTAACACTTATCACGGTACAGAAAGAACAATCATTGTCTTGGTGCACCTACACTCTATTCGTTCCAGTGAGATTAATTACTCTGAGATTAATGTAATTAAAATGTGCAGTATGTATTTTATTACGGATAATAAAATAATAATAAAACAAGATATCCTCCCTATGACATGCAATTCACACCATACTGAGAAAGCAATCTTAGAACTTCAAAGAAGTTTCTCTGTAACTGATTCACATAATTCTTAATATACACATATCTAGTGGAATACAGAGACGAGTATGTGCAAGTGTGATATATGCATGCACATATCTATGTATATAGCTTTTTTCCCTAAACAAGTATAACAGCACCAAGTACAGTAATGAAATGATAAGTAAGATCTTCCTTTAAAAGACTGGGGCTAATTTAAGGAGGAATACTTCACTGGATTTCTACTGGATTAGAAATGATTATTAGGTAGATACTAGCATTCCGTTTGTACTTGTAACCACTTTAGACCCAAAAGTTGTTGCACCCAGTATTGGGCACAAGTTCTCTAAGATGTCCTGGATTACAAGTGCTGAATATTTTAACAAATCAGCTGAGCTCCTATGTAGTTAACTCAGCAGTATATTGACTTTTTTAGAGCTCTGCAACTATCTGGCCTCCGTGTTAATCCATGGTAGTATTGGAGAGGAAAGCATTTCTCTCTAATAGGAAAGGAAACAACAGCTCCTCAGATACAATGGTGAATTTTTTTCTTCCTGTTTCCTTTTTACAGAGCTACTGTAATTCCTGGTATCTAAGGGCAAAGTTTTCTCTTTACAGATAGTTATAGCAGTATTGGAAACAACTACCTCACTGAGAATTGCAATAACTTTTTCCAGCATCTCAACCTCACTACAAGATTTTTGAACATTTCACTTTCAAGATCCGAGGTTTTATTGCTTTGTCCCAATCTGAATTCTTGAGAGAATGGAAAACAAGGGAACAATGGCAGGTCTTTTTTTATGCTGCGGAATTATTCAATTAGGTTAAAAATTCAGATTCAGTATCAAAATGGTTCTCACATACATGCTGTGCTTGTATTGCTCTCCACCAATTCATTTTGATTTATAAATAAATCAGCCATGCGTTTTGAAAGTACAATAGAGATGTACTTAAAAACACTAGTCTATTTTTAAAGATATAGATTCTAGCAGAATACTCTATGCTTAAAATCATTACTCCAATTCCACTGGTAATACCTTTAGGACTGGAATGAACTTTTGATGTACATACACTATTCTGTGTATCCACAGTAAAATTCTTCTGTAAGCTTTACAATGGGAAATGCACAGCAGCTCAGGACAGCATAAAACCTAGGGTTCACTTAAGGGCTTCTCGGGCTCTTCATTCTGTACACACACACTTTACCTTTCTGTTTTCCCTTTGAAATGTGAAAGCTTTTTATGCCAAGTGAAATTAAAGAAATTATATTAAGCTACATGCATGAAAAGCATACAAAGAAAAAAAAATATATATATGCTTACAATAAGAGACAGATAATCATTACTGCATAGAAATTTGGAAACAAAGTATTTGAACAAATATTGCGAATCTAAATGCACATACACAGAACTTAAATACTTTAAAACCTAATTGCAGCTGAAGGATCACCATAACACTAGGAAAATCTGATACATTTTACCTTATGAAAATTAATTTCAACATAATAAATGTGCTTGCATAGCTAACCAGTTTAGCTTTCCCCAAGGAGAAAGAAAAGAAAGAGAACTGAGCTTTCATCCTCAAAGGGGTACATGTAGGTATTGAAATATTTAACATTTAAGTAGCTTACAAAATTACAGCAAGAAAACCATACTGAATTATATAATATGAATTTAAAACTAAACAATTCTCAGAAGTGTCTTACAGTCTTTTTTTCCTTCTTGACATTCATATTGTGTGTACCTGTGCATCCTATTATGAAGCACACAACTGTGGTATAAATGTGGTAAGCAAATTTACTAGTATTAACATACCATGCTTGTTCCATCTCTATGAATTAAAAATAGGAAAAAAGTTTTATTCATATGTGTAGAACAGATAATCAAACTGCAGAAGTCAACACTAGTATGCAGTATTAAGTCAAATATGGAAACAATAATAAAAAGAAAGATCTCTATCTAGGTAGACAGAGACAAGGGATAATGGTTTTAAACTGAAAGAGGGTAGCTTTAGATTAGATATGTGGAAGAAATTCTTCACTATGAGGGAGGTGAGGAACTGGAACAGGTTGCCCAGAGAAGCTGTGCAAGCCCACTCCCTGGAAGTGTTCAAGGGTAGGTTAGACAGGACTTTGAGCAACCTGGTGTAGTTGAAGATGTCCCTGCCCATGGCAGTGGAGCTGGAACCCAAATCGTTCTATAATTCTATGATTCTATTCTATAACATGTTCTGCTTACACGTGCTAGCAACAATTTATCAGATAACGTGCTGAAGGACAAAAGTCATGCAGAAGCACAGGACTTGCATTAGCAAGTTGCTACACGAGTATTTGCTATAGGGGAATTACAGTATTGTGGCTGTGGAGTTCTTATGTACATTTCACAGCAGAGGAAAGCTGCAAAGGATCAATCTATATTCACACTACAGTAGTATCCCTATACATTGCAAAAGTAAACCTTGATAGGTTTTTTTGCCAGTTTCATGGAAACCTGCCACATTAGATTTACATTTCCAAAGTGTTCATATGCACAAGCATTTTCAAAGTAATTCCATCAATGGTCTCATACAGAAACATTAGCACATGGAAATCTGGTACAAAGAAGAGTTAGTATGTTGACAGGGTAGTGCTTCTTACATTTCTCCAAACAAACCTGAAATAAACTATTATGGGTTTTGAAGTGGGGAGGAAAGTGGAGCTACCCTGGCTGGTATGTTTTCATGCAACACTGGAACTAAGAGAAAAAAAGATTTCCAAGGAAAGCTATTATCCATAGCACAAAAGAACAAGACTAATGTATTAAGAGTATGTTTTGTATTAATTTCTTTTGAATCCTTGTTATTGTTAATCCTTATAAGAGTGAGGTATTCTCTTTGCACAATGTCAAACAGCAATGCTAAGATACAAATTAAATAGCTGAATGTTTTTCATTATGCCTTTTTCATTGTCACTAAAACACTAGTATCTGCTCTATCAGTAAGGATTGTACAAGATAAGAAAACATGCTTTTTCTGATATCTTTGAATACATGCATTTCTTTTTATTTTCTTTCTAATTGCAACAGTGACAATTTAACCTGGAATTTCAAAGTGAAGCCATGATTATTTCTTGCTCTCAGGTGCTTTCATACCTAGGTTTTTACTCCATGCAAATGTAGCATAGGTGAGATATTAAAAATAAAGACAGATGAAGAAGCTTCTGACGCATACAGTGCAATTTTCCTTATGCTATTACCCTTTTAATAGCTCAATGAGCTTGAATCAAAATGTTATCTTTATCTGTGAACCGTAAGATAAAATAAAAAGAGCCAGTAATAACTACTGCTAAACTGAGGCACCGTGAATGAGGCATAGGGTTATGCAAGTGGAATGACAATCTGCATATAGCTTGGGTGGACGTTTTTAGCCCATTCCCACAAAGACAACACTGGAATACAACTACTTTAGTTCATTTATTTAAAAGGGAGATACCTAAATTTAAACTACTCACCGAACACTTCCTGTCAGTCAGTTGAGAGAAATGAGTACATACAGAAAAAATGCAAAGAGCAATGAACCATCAGAGCAGCTCTCTCAATGAGCAGTGTTGTTTTCAGCCTGATCTCCAGTTAGAAAATTGACATTTGGAATTGTTTCTCTTTAAACTATCTGGGAGTGCGCTTGTGAGAGGCTCATGACTATGTCACAAATGCAATACACATGGCTATTACAAAGCAAAACAATGTGTAAGACGCTCCTACAGACTAAGAAATAGTATGCACAGTGCGTAGTGAAGGACCACAATACAAGCACCTATCTCACTAGACTATAAAGACACCAGATCAACAACTTTCACTCAGCAACTTGACTGAATATTGAAATTTTCCATTAACTTATTGAATGTGATGGTGAATGTTCACAATATCTGCAGAAGTGTCTGAACCTTTCTAAAAATGCCACTGATCGTTCAGCAGTTTCTTTCCTTTGAAAATTTTAATCTCACAATTTTTTACTTTGGAAGCTTTCTCATGTTCATCAGCACAAATAGGTTTCACTTCTATGTGCTTTAACCCCTTATTATTTACTATGTTGCATTCTTGTGTTATCTTTCACTGGAGAGAGACACTTTTGTGTTGGCTTGTCAGACAAGTGCATTTCACTTTGGCTGATTCTCAGCATTTCTTGGCCACCCATTTCTTAGCGCTAAATAAGCCTCCAGAGCCAATATTCTCTGCCAGCACTCTGCCATTTTGGATAACCTGGCCATACTTTAAATCCTGCACTTTTAAATACTAACTGGGCCACAAAAATGATCAGAGGGATGGAATACCTCTCCTGTGAAGAAAGGTTGAAAGAGTTGGTGTTTTTCAGCCTGGAGAGAAGACGACTGCAGGGAGACCTTGTTGTGGCCTTTCAGTGTGTAAAAGGGACTTATAAGGAAGATGGGGACAAAGTTTTTAGCAGGGCCTGTTGGGATAGGACAAGGGATATGGTTTTAAACTAAACAAGAATAGATTTAGACTGGATGTAAGAAAGAAATTTTTTACAAATAGGGTGGTGAGGCACTGGAACAGATTGCCCAGAGAGGCAGTAGATGCCCCCTTCCTGGAAGTGTTCAAGGTGAGGTTGGACGGGGCTCTGAGCAACCTGATCTAGTGGCAGATGTCCCTGCTCACTGCAGGGAGATTGGGCTAGATGACCTTTAAAGGGCCCTTCCAACCCAAAGCATTCTGTGATTCTATGATAATTCCTTCAATTAAATAATTAGTAACAGCAAGAAGAGTGAATATGATTTTTTGTAAGGCCATAAATGTCACAATATTCTGTACAGTGGTGTATTGCTATCTTGTGAAAAGAGAAGATCCCAAACCTGTTGGGTTTTTTGTTGGTTTTTTTTGGTTGTTTTTTTTGTTGGTTTTTTGTGTGGTTTTTTTGTTGATTTTTGTTGTTGATTACTTTTGTTGCTGTTTTTTTCTTTTTTTTTTTCTTGCAAAGTGTCAGTATGGATGATACTAGTTTTGGGTAGCAATACAAGCAGCAAGTCTTTTATGCTGCATAACATGTCTATCACCTTTTGGAAACAATTTGTATACCACTAATGGCATGAATATAAAAAATTAGAACTGCAGAATTATCCTGCTCACCCCTCACCTGTTTTTGCATTTGCTTAGGATATTAGCAATAAAAACTTCGTCCAATATTTTGCTGTTGAAAACTCACGTAACTGCAGTATATTTTGTTAGATTTTCATACGGGTAAGTCGTTGTGCAATTAGATATAGTAAGTAGTGAATGCTGTTAAAAAGCTGTGAAAACATTTACCCAAGATTGAGGAGGGATTTATCTATAGTTATGGTGTGTCATTATTTAGATACTTAACTATTGTAATATGAATTTATTAATATTTGTTTAGAATTTGAAGAACATTTTTTGTTAAGAAGATCAGATGTGACCTGGATCATCTGACGTGATATCTGCCTCATTTTAGAGATAAATATCAAATCACTGGTATTATCAAGATTGATTTTCTTTCTAGATTAGAAATGATTTCATTTATTATTTAATTTCCTTATGAAATGTGCTTCGGGATCAGTAGGTACTTCTGACTCAGTATGGAATTTATTCATTACAGTAGGAAGAAAGAGAGAAACTGGGGTTATAATAGAATGTTTATAACATTAGAATAAAACATGACAACATGTCTGTTCCAGGGACAAAGAGAGACTGATAAACTGCATGCCCTTTTACTGCATTAGGTGTTTTACACCATCTGTACTTAATTTCCTTGGAAAAAAAATTATTATAAGGGTTGGTTAACAAAGTACATCCCAGCTAGACTTTTTAATTATGGAAAGCATTTTTATTAATGTTGCTGACTCTGGGTATCATTAAAATCTATAGCCCTACAATTGAAAACCGTCCATGATTTCCCTAAGCAAGACTGTATCTAATCTGAATTTTATTATTATGCAGCTGTCTTGAAATTACACCTGAGAGGGAATCTCAACATCAACAGATTCTGTGGGCATTCAGGGAACTGTGTGAGCTGCATGGAGGGCAGAGGGAAGTTTTTGTTTCCTTTTGTCTTAATTATAACACCCTTTTTCTTTTCTTTTCTTTTAATGTATTTTTAGCATTTAGTCAGTGTTTATCCATTACTGAAGCTTTATTTTTCTTTAAGTTTTCTTCTTTGCTCAACATTATATTAGGATTTCACTTTTATTGCTTTTGAAAAAGCTGTAAATTTCTTACCTTTGTGTCAGTCACAGTCACATCAGCTTTAACAGGATGCTAAAAGAAAAAGCAAGTCAAATTTTTTTGATTACTAGCAATGTTCTGATCTATTCTGGGCACCACCGACAGACAGTGTTTTAACAGAGACTGGAGTTCAGAGGTTGTCATTTTCATGCAGACTGATTTTATGACATAAGAAATAGATTTCTTTTAAAAATAAACAAAAAAATTGTCTGCTGCTAAATAAGATTGCAACAAACTCATTCTCCATGCTGGAGAGGAAAATAATACACGTTGGGTGGCAATCATTACCAAAGATGCATAGGAGAATGAAGAAGTTTCATAATGGATTATCAGCTTAGTTTTGTCTTCCCATGAATTTAGATGGGATGCAACTGGACATAAGGGCCTTAGACTGGCCTAAGCTCAGCACAGTTTGTTGTATCTCTTTTGTGCTGCCTTATATACTTGTCATAAATCTGATGCTCCACACCAAGTCTAGATTAAATTCTGTGCCATGGAAAGTCTGCCACATCTGACTAAGCCAGATGATGTGTTAAGGAATGGACATCAGACCAGCCATTTCCATGCTCTCCCTTGTGGCACCTGGCTGATCAGCTATGAAACTTGTGCTGCATCACATAACATGGAATGGACCTGCCTCAGTGGCAGAAAACTTTATTGCCCAATCCAAGAATCTAATTATTACAGAAAGAGACAGAAAATGTCCACACAGAAAAAGGTTACCTTTTAATAATAATAATAATAATTTCCAATATAATATAGTAGTTAAAATTGCAATATGCCTGTGTAGTTTCTACCCCTCCATGTATGACGGTTGGTACTTTAATTCTGGTGCTGGCAGTAGCGTCATGGTGAGTTGTCAGCACCTGGAGTCCTGCAGTGGCAGGCATGTCATGTTCATGCCGATTATTTCTTCTTGATTCTGGGATCCACTAGGGCTCCTTTCTACGCATTTCCTAAGTTGATTTATGCTTTCACACCTTGCTCTCTCCTCATTGATCTGCAGCTCCATGTTACATCTAAATTTAATATACATATAGTGCCTTTCACAGTTCACAGAATCACAGAATCACAGAATAATAGGGGTTGGAAGGGACCTCTGTGGGTCATCTAGTCCAACCGCCCTGCCGAAGCAGGGTCACCTACAAAGTGACCTACTAGTTGTCAGATTCTATTACTATTACTTTATTCTCTTTGTTACTCACCCCCCAAACCAGTTTTGTCCATGTCTGCATTTCTTTAAGCTGACCATTTGTCAGTTTTTATATCTGTGTGGTCTCCAATGTCAATCCTACCATCCTATGTGTGCATAACCCTGCGTGGCATCCTCTGCCTCCACTTCAAGGCCCCTCTGTCATTACACCAGGACTATACGTCTCTATATTGCATCACCATGTTAAGAGTCACAAAACCACGGCAGTACCATACAAAAACAAGTAACAGTGAAACAAATCAGCCATAGGTGCCTGGCCAGTTAGAAAATTGTTGTAACAGCAAAACCCCGTAAACCAAAGCTGCAGACAGTTCAGAGAAAGGTTCAGTCAGAGCAGACCTGAAAACATCCAGTCCTGCGGCCTTGCAAACTCAGTACGAACATCATGGCCTTTTAGTAAAGCTGGGTAGACCAGATTACAGGGTAACACAAGAGAGCAAGGCAGACAAGTGCTGAACACGCCAAATGCCACTAATGTAGGGTGCTGGACATAGCTTGTGGAAAGGTCTGTTAGGGGTGCAGTGATAAGTGGTATGGGTTAAATGAGATCCGAGATATGACTTGCAGTAACAGCATCTTTTGGGGGTGTGGGGAGGAACACTAAAAAAGCTTTTTTAAAAAGCAATCATTTAAAAATCAAAAGAAGGTAAATGGAGATATTGTTTCAATCATGTTTATGGCATAACATCTGATCTGAATTTTGAGGCTGAAAGCTTCTTAAAAATGTAAGGAAATAAGCAACACAAATCCTTTATTAAAATGATTTTCTGTATTCACTTACAACACCCAGCAGTGCAACTCCGATATATGTGGGGTTTTTTCAACCTTGTGGGATTTCACCTAAGCAATTGATTCTTCTGAGACGCTTAGCAGTGTGAAATAACCTTGGAAGGTAATATTTGCTAGATATCATATCATATCTCAAGATATCATATCATAAACCATATCATAGCTCAAGATTGTTGCTGTTTGTCTCAAAGCAAAGCGATCTACTGAGCTCAGGCCACAAGCCACACTGAACAGAGGACTGTGGGGCTGCCATTCCCATTAGTACTCCAGTGAGAAAATGTTGAATAATCCAAGTATTGGAAATGCCACTAGCAATGAGATGGAGCTCCTAGGAAAAACAGAGAGCAGATTTACTCTCCTATACGTATCTGGAAGTAAGTGTACCTTCTGTATTGTTTTTCAGTCTTGCAGACACGCATTCCGTGAGGGTCATTTCTCATGCTGAACTTCTAGTTCTGTTGAACATCACAGTCTTGAGGACCTGCCACAGAAGAGAGATGCAAAAAAGACTTCTTTTCCCACATTCTCATTCTGACATTAGTAATCCAATTACAAAACCAGAATAAATATCTACTTGAGAAACAGCTATCAAGTTAACTGCAGGTTAGACTTTTCTAGTAGGCAGTCTGAGGAATACAGCAGAAATGTACCATCTATCTCCGTATGCCTACAAGGGTATATCAAAGAGTTTTGTAGCTCTGAGAAGGGCACATCATTCCTCCATTTGCCTGGAAAAAGGGAATAGATTATTTCACACTTCTGGGTGGTGCACAGTCAACACTTTCTTTCTCGCCTTGCACCTGCATGCCCAGAGCGTTACTTTCACCAGCCAGAAAGGGAGATAGGAGACTAGCTTCAGCCCTTTTCTACCTTTTGCATTACTGCACTCTTTTGCTCACAAAAAATATCACACGTCTGTGAAGTGCCAGCCTTCATTCTGCTGATCAAAGTAACAAGGAGAGATTTTACCCCCAAATCACTGCGTATCCAAGGACAAACTAACCCTAGCTGCCACAAAACCATTTACTAGGAAATAATATGAAGTAGCAGCTGGAAATAACTTTCCAGATAGAGAGACCATTTCTATCTACAGAAACTTACAGTTTCTCAGAATGAGGTGTTTATCTTTAAATGAATAAAGCTACATAGAGCTTTTTGTAGTAATGTACAGTAAACCAGTAAGCAGTTATTTTTCTCCAAAAGCATTTAACTTATGACTTCCAGCTGCTTATTTCTATACTGTAATAATAATGTGTCAGGATTTTATTTATGGCTCAGCATGCAGCTTTTAGCAGTTGATAAACAGCTATTAATAATATTTAAGAATAGACAACCATGTAATATACATATTAGTTTGTGCCAGAGAAAATGTGGAAATATCACACAAAGAAAAAAGTGGGTTTGTGATAAATGCTTAAGAAAGATTGGCTGAGATCAAAGACTGAGTCTGATTCTGATTTTACAGCAGTGACATTCAGAATTAACCATACTAGAATTACATCACTATCATCCTTGTGTGAGAAAAGATTCACCAAAACACGCGTACCAGTATCAACATAGAACATTTTAGTTTTTAGCAGTGTTACAAATCTAAAGAGAGATCATGACTATTCTGTCATATCTAGAAGGTTTTATAACCTGAACCCTATATTTTATGGGTCATCAATTACAGTATTTAATCAATATTTTCTTTAATATTATTTCAGTCAAGACTGTTGGACATTCTGCAAGAGATGTAGGTAAATAAATTTGATCACATACTTAAATTATAAAGATCATACCCAGAGCAAATAAAAGTTCCTGATTTGTTGAAATAAGACAGTTGTTTTGATATGCACTTGCTTACACAACCCTCTACATGGGCTATATTACTGGTTTTGTACTTTTGTTATTTGTAGAGAAGAAAGATACTTCACACTTTGTTGGCAATGGGTACCATGTGAAAGTTGAAACACATGATATAAGGATGTAAATGAATCTCTTTTTGATATGATGGCCAGAATTTTACATTTGAATTCTCAGCAGTTCGAGAAACAGACTTTCAGGTAGGTGTCTGTGAATCAAAACAAAACAAAATCAACAGAAAAGCAATCTAAAATTTACCTTGAAACCATAAAACAATGTTTGAAGTACTTTGCTACACACAGAAAGAGAAAAAGATGGCCACATGCAAGAAAGCTTTTGTATTTTAAACCACTATTCTAAAACTTTGGGTATATAAGCATGTAGATTTGGCAACTTGCAATGCTTTCCAGCAGCTTCATATACACTCAGATTCTCTTCAGTTCTTTTTAAGCATTAACCCCCTTCTTTTCACCCAGCCCCTAGTATGAAATATTGAATCTGCTGATATCAAAACTCCCACAAGGAAAGAATTTCTTCTGCCATAAAAATTTATTTCCGTGGGAATTAATTCATTATGAAAAATCACCAGGAAAATACGTATTTTTAATACAGAAAAGCATTTACTGTAAGGAATTAGGTGTAGAAGAATGTGACTAGGGAACTCTAGAGCAGTAATTCTATCTAAAGTTGGATAAGTACAGGGGAAAAACAGGAAGCAGGGAAAAACAGGAAGCAAGAGGCTAAGCAGAAGATAGAGAAACAGCAGTGATTTCTCCTTTTACTGTCCCACACCATCCTTGCAGTAGTCTTCTGTGTCAAAGCGAACAGAAGAGAGGTGGGGATGAGTAGGAGTCATCCTCCGAGCTGAGCACTGTGAGGCTTCCTATGTGAAGGTAGCAAAATCATATGCTACAGCGATGGCAGGCCGGAATGACAGAGCCATCTGAGCTGCAACGACCTGTCTCCAGCACTGCCCTTCTCTCAGAAATTGCGGCCTTCTGAAAATCTCCTACTTGAGCCAGGTGGGACAATTTTTTTCTATTTAATTAGTAGCTTCACTCCTACCAGGAAATATAAGTAAGGAACGAAAAAACCAGAAAAACAAACACAAACATGCAAATATCATGAAAATAATAAGGGGTAAAGCACAGATAAGCCCAACCCTGGAGCAATTCCAACAGAGAAAAAAAGCTGTATCAGGTCAGCAGATACTTCCATAAATTCCTTAATGTATAGTGGGTGGTAGCAGTGGGTAGTAGAGTGGGTAGTAAAACCTCAGAAGACCAAGGATCAAGAAATTGCCAAAACAATATAAAGAAAATACAAAAATACAATGAGAAAAGACTGACAGTATGAATTGCCTTCCTCCTTCAAGTACTATAAACACAGTAGCAGTACCGCATATCTATGTCACCAACAGCAGCAAGACATCGTGCAAATACTGGATCTCTGATTTGGCAGGTAATCTGCCTGAATAGTAGATGGACTCTGGGGACAGCTCTGGTAAAGCAACTTTAATCTGTGGAGGTGATTAGGGTTGCCATGGCAAATTTGCAGCTGTGATGGGAAAAGAAGGCGGCCTACATTTTTGCCTGAAAGCATGCCAAAATGCTGTTTACTGATAGCACAATAATCCATCAAGTGATCCCTGTGGTACTTGTTAAATCTTCATTAAGTTTAACATGCAGAATAGTTACGAAGCTTGTAAACAGTCATGTTAATTCACTGTCACACACTGTTTCCTTTGCAGAATCCTGCAAGTAGCATTGGTGCTGTAGCTGTGAGAAGAGAGATGCAAAAAGGTCAGGAACTGAAAAGGTTCCTGACGCCCAACAATAGAAATCAATTATTTTCTCCAAACATTTGAACAATGCAGGAAAAACACAGGTGGGAAAAAATTTTTGCTTCCTCAAGTTTACTTATGGTACTGTTGCCTTTGTAGGGTTTTCTTAGCTGGCTTAACAAGTTACTTCAGGGATCTGAATCCAAAACTGCATGACAGAAATCAGATGGGTATTAATATTCAAAGGAAGCGTTATATCCTCAGAGGGAAATTGAGAGTATTCACAGACGACCATGAAAGGAGTGAATTTCATTACTTTTCTCAGCCACAATGATTTCGTTTCAGCTAAAAATTATGAAGCATGCACTGCTATTGTTCCTGCCTTTCAGAATCAACTGCATGGAAATCGTCAGACAATATAAGGATTTCAGAAAAATAAAAGGAGTGTTTCTTTTTCAAAGAAGTACAATTTTAAATATTTCATGGAAGAATAAAAGTGCTATTACTGGTAAATATACCACCCAATCAGAACCACATACATCTCACACCACACAAAAGATGCAGTCATTTAAAAACTGCAAAAGAGCAAGATATTGAGTAGCCAGAAGCAACATTTCCCCTGTAAGCAAGGACTGTGATAGCAATTAGATTCTAAGTAGGATTAGGTCCATTGTCAGAATTTCAAACAGTCAGAGGGAAAAAGTTCAGATTTTCACTAGATTGTAGTAATGTCAGCAAGTATGAAAGTCATGAGAAAGACACAAAAGTAAAGCTGGCTTAAATAATACGTGTTTCTAAATGACCACGGAATCCTATTTAAAATAATGCTTACAATAGAAGGATTTCAGTAAACAGAACTTTGTGACACCAGGCACGTTTTTGAAGTAGTTAAAAGGCAAAAATAAACAAAAAAAAGGATAGCTATGATATCTTTTTTATTTCTGGGGACTTTTCCAAAATATTTTCTAGTGAACACCAACAAGTTCTTTAAACAAGATCTTACATCTTCTGCCAATTCTGCCTTTTAGGTACATAGTCAGTTAATATACAGTGCTTTGTGCAACAAACCACAGCCACTTTTAACATGGTGAAAATTCTTCCTGTTATCTATACATAAATGAGTTCTGATCTCTGAAGTTTTCATTTTATTTTTCTAGACAAGAAGTATTTTCCCAGATACACACTTCACCAGCAAAAGACTATTGGTTTATTACATATAAGATACAGACAAATATATATGTAATTTCACATATTTAGTCCAAGTATAAGGTCTAGAGTAGGACTTTCTTGTATTATTTGCTCATCACATCAACGTGCCAGTTGAGAAATAAATGACAATGTAAAGAAGGTGGGCTACACATTCTATTATATAATGCAGTCAGGGCCTCTCTTCGCTATAAAATTATTTTTATTTTTGCCTTATAATAATTAAGAATGCAACATCAGTGCTTAAGCATATAACTAAAAACATGAACCAAGTAAAGAGTAGGTCCCTTCCCTGATCTTGTAGAGGTTTGGCCATCTCCAATGTTATTTACTAGGTATCAGAACTCCTTACCTAAAAAACTTGTGGGTCCTAAAGCATGGTTTCATTTCATTTCGTTATTTCATTTCATTTCTCTGTAACCAGGAAGCTGACTTCTGCCTCATCTTTTGCTCTGCTGGGACATCCCCCTACTATCTTCAGCTTTTCGCTGAAGAGGTAAAGCAGGGCAACCGAGTATATTCCTTTGATCATTTCACACAGCCAGAGAGCAGAGGTAAAGTCAGAGCTAGTGACCAGCTTCCAGCCAAGGTGTAGAGTGAACTGGACTTGTCTTCCGTCTGTGTGGAAACAGCACAACAGCCGAGACCTCATGAAGAGAAAGCTAAAACCTAATGAGTTACGAGCTCTTCCATTTTTGGTAGTGCCATTACAATAAAATTCTAAGCTGGTTTGTACAAACTGTAGCCCATGTTATTGACTCCACTGGGCACAGCAAAAATGTGAAATCCAGCATCATATCTGAATATATCACCTAAAAACAAAATTTGCTAGTATTTACTTACCAGTAGTATTTCCAGCTAGAAATTAAAATTTAAAGAGGGCATGAAAGTGAAGATGAGAATTTGAATAAATTAAAGTCTCTAGATAATTTCAAGACACTTGCTGTGAAATCTGGTCCCACTGAGCAAGAGAGTATGGGGGGTTCAGAACACAGCCTTTCTCAATTGCTGTAAGACACACTGACACCTACATGGGGGATGACAGCCTGTCACCCTGATAGTGCTAATGACTGCCACCAAGAGAGTCTTTACTTATGAGCAATCACAGACATCACTGAATCCAATGGGTGGGCCAGCTACATTTTTCAGGGCCACATGGAAGGAGCAATTAAGCCCACAGAGAAGCACATATGAAATGTCAGTAGCTGTATAAAAAAAGGATAAAAGTAAGCTTGCTTCCTTGCTAAAGCATGGTCTATCTAGTGCCAGCTCCCTCTGGAGAAGTTATATGCAACGCATTGAAGGATAAGAACACGGAATGTCATTACAGGGAATGCTATTACAAAGACCTGCTGCGAACGGAACATTTTCAGAAACTTCAAGGCAAAAAGAGGAAAACATGATGGAAATGAATAGGTGGTGAGCTCCAGGAGCAGACAAAAATGCAATACCCCAGGGGGATCCTAAAGAAGATAGACTGTCTAATGTTTCAAGGAACCCCCAAACTTTCAAGGAATACAAGCTGACACAAAGTCCTGTACTTGTCATTCCAGTTCTGAAGGAGAAAAGATACTACTGGTTCTGTAATGCTAAGGTTTTAGAGCCACATACTATTTGTTACCTAGTCTCTTATATATTTAGAAAACAAGAAGGTGCTACAAGGTTAATAAGTCATATCAGAAAGCATATACTTCAATCCAAACTGAGACCACAAGTAGAGCAAAAAGTGGTAGACGTAGGGTTAATTCTGTGCCCATTGTCATTGACTATTTCTGCTGTAGAATCCCAATGTCTTCAAAGGTGGTTCAGTACTAGATTTTAGGCATCTATACTCCAGCTACTGTTTCAACAGCATCTGCACTTCTCTTTTCATGAATCACATGCAGACACAGTATGTGCAGCCTCGACAATGTATGAGCAATGCCAATCCTGTCCACATTTAACTGGATTGAATCATGTGCTGACAAGATGCAGGTGGATTAGAGTGTTCTGGGTGAAAATTGTGCTTGCCCATTGGTGCAAAAACATCAAACACAGGCATGCTCAGCCTTATTTCGGGGTTAGGAACAGCAAATAGAAAGAGAGTGGTGTATTTGGGAAGGTTGTATTATTTATTATTATTTTATACTTTTAACTGTAAAAAGGGACCATAGGCCACTAGGAATGAGGCGTGTCTCTAGTGTGCTAGAAGGATAAGTAGAGGAACATCAACAGGGCATGCACAGTTCCTTAGTCACAGAGAGAGCTGGGTCAGAATGCAGAGTGGCATCACAGATAGAAAAGCAGGCAAAGGCTGGAGGGGAGCTTGCAAGCTCTTGTTGCCTTATTCCTATTCCTGCTGGCTGGTTTACTCCTGCCCAATAAGGTTAGAAACAATTTTCCTGACATTCACCTCTGAGCCCATATCACCAGGAACTGTCTCAGCACAGAGGGATGATGACACGAACCTCCTCGAAACCAGACTCAAGCGTGCTACCGTCTCTCTCAATGTGCAACTCAGTGCCACCACCAGTCTGGGCTGATGGTAGCCTCCTCCTGAAACACAGCTGAACTACAAATCGGCAGGAGTTGCACTGCAGTGGTGAATATGTTGCAACCTCAGGCACTTGAGTGAGATGCACTGGGGATTTTTCATTCAGACACAGCTATGGTGGTGTGCTAGATGCCTGCCCCTTCAAATAACCATTAGTCTTCCTGGAACCACTCCCAATCAGAATTGCATGCTCAGTTTTATCACCATGTTCCCCAGGAGGATGAGGAGTTACAAGTATGTGATACCACCAGAGATACTTAGAGCAACATGATTCATATAGATGAATAAAAGTCAGATTATTCCTCCATTAATTCCATATTTAATCAAGCTATAGATTCATCATATACAGTCCTGCAGTCTGACCTGTATTTATTCCTGCAGTTCATTTGGATAACTTTCAACTATTACATTTGTTGACATTTTGGTCTGGACTAGAGACACTTGGCAAGGCATAAGCAAGTATACTGGAATTCAAAGGCTGATTCTCAGCATGTCTGGCCTCTTAATAACTACACATCATTCAGCTGATATTAAAGACCCTTCTTAACCTGTGGTGGGTTGACCCTGGATGGATGCCAGGTGCCCTCATCTGGACAGGAGGGAGAAAACATAACGAACAGCTCATGAGAAGAGATAAGGACAGGGAGAGATCATTCACCAATTACAGTCACGGGCAAAACAGACTCAACTCGGGGAAATTAGTTTAATTTATTGTCAATTAAATCAGAGTAGGGAAGTGAGAAATAAAAATTAAATCTTAAAACACATTCCCCCCCACCTCTCCTTTCTTCCTGGGCAATTTTCTGTACCTCCTCCCCCTCAGTGGCGTAGACGGATGGGGAATGGGGGGTGTGGTCAGTTCGTCACACATTTTCTCTGCCACTCCTTCCCCCTCACACTTTTCCCCTGATCCAGTGTGGGGTCCATCTCAAGGGAGACAGTCCTCCATGAACTTCTCCAATGTGAGTCCTTTCCATGGGCTGCCATTCTTCACGAACTGCTGCACCTTGGGTCCCTTCCACAGGCTGCAGTCCTTCAGGAACAGGCTGCTCCAGGGTGGGTCCGTCACAGAGTCACAAGCCCTGCCAGCAAACCTGCTCCAGCATGGGCTCCTCTCTCCACAGGTCCTCCACAGGCTGCAGCTGGATATCTGCTCCACTGTGGTCTGCTCCAGGGGCTGAAGGAGATTCTCTGCTCCAATGCCTGAAGCACCTTCTCCCCTTCCTTCTTCACTGACATTGGTGTCTGCAAAGTTGTTTCTCTCACATGTTTGCACTGCTTTTTTGGCTGCTGTTGTTGCCCAGCAATTTTTCTCCCCGTTTTAAATGTTATTCCAGAGGTGCTACCGCTGTCGCTGATGGGCTCGGCCTTGGCCAGCGCCTGGTCCATCTTGGAGCCAGATATATGGGAAGCTTCTAGAAGCTTCTCACAGAAACCAACTCTGCAGCCCCCCCCCTGTCAAAACCCTGCCACGCAAAACCAATACGTAACCATAAAATTAAAACAGGATTTGCTCTACACTAAAACTAGAAAATTATGTTTCTGGATCAGGACAGATTGCTGGAATGCATTCACAAACCTGGAGATAAGAAAATATCTCAGTATGCTTAAAGGTTATGAGAAGTTCCTTTAAAATCACTATAGAGACTGCAGATGTGTAAAATAGAAACAATTTGTGTCTAAAAAACAAACTTAAAAATATCTTTAAAAAGTATCATCAAAAAAGATGAAAATTCTGTTATTTATACCTGTAAATGCACACAACAATATCCTTCATTCCAAAAGTAAACACAGTAGCCTCTGACTAGCGTCTGATTCCACACTCAAAGAACAAGTAATCTTCTCTATAACAAACAAATTATCCTGGGAAGATATCACACACAGTGCAGGAACAAGAAACTCTAGAATGCTTTTGGCAGTCCTCAGAACACAATTTTAAAATCAATCTGTGACAACAAGAGACAGAATCAATTATACACTTCTGTGGACCATATCTAGCAGGAAAAAACAAACCTCCATTTCAATGCAAGAAAATCACAACTCCAGTACTGACATGCAGTCCTTTTCAGCAAAAAATATACTTAATTTTTCATCTAATTTGCACTCTTAATACTCTTGTTGTCATAAGCAATAGCTGTATCTATTTCTAAAAGTGTAACATCAGATATGCCAACATGTCAAGCAAATATTACAAATTCTGGTATAAGACATTCTCTCATACTCTTGTGTAGTAATCATAATCCAAAGTGAATCTGATAGAAAAGGCACAGCAGTAAAAAGAAACAGCCAAAATGAATTATCTACTGTAAGCAAAAGATTATGATTTACACCTGCAAATACTGCTAAACAAAATAACACCAAGGATTGGCTCCATGGGCAGATCCCCTGCATGCTCACAGTCTGTACATGTCAGGTCAACTTCCACACTGATCTCAGAGCAATTACCTGATCTCAATCCAACTACTTTTCTCTGAAATGAAATCTTGGAGCAGTTCAAAACAATGACAGCTCAGGGATTTTTCAGTTGCCACATGCATATGACTAAGCAAGAAGGACCAATCCCACTAGCTACAGAAAGTTCCTCTTGTTATTTTAGGTGGTGTCTGGGCAAAGGACAGACACTCCAATCCCTTCCCAACAATTTTAGAAATATGAGAAACAACATAGTTCTGCCTCTCTTTCACCCATGGTGGATGGGCTGGGTGGATGGGAAACAGAAGAGCTGTGTGTCTCCAGTTATATAACCATTAATAAAATGAAGGTAGCCTGCCAGGATTCAGATGCCATGGAGGACCAGAACATGTCGTATGTAGCCCTGTTATGACAAACTGTATGTGATCTTTTTCCAAGAGTGCACTCTGAAGCCTCTCGTTATCCATGAATCACTAAGCCTGCTGTTCTACCTGGGAAGGGGACAGGGAGAAGAAATAGCCACCCAGACTTCATCTTTGCCTCATCACTTCCTCTTGGTCAAGCTCTTGCTGTCAACTGCCTGCACAGTACTGGGTGCCCTAGACAGGACAGGAGTTGGGTACCATGGAGAAAGCAACCACCCCAGACTTTCATAACTGATGCAGTAGTAAGAGTCAGTGATGATGCTGTTTGGCTCGCTGCCCACTGACAAATGGCACCGGATGGCATCTGACACACCTTTAATCTCCCCAGGAAGTCTAGTTCATCCTACTCACCACATGGGACAAGGTATAACTTTCATAGCTGGTGCAGCACACACTATAAAGACTACCTGTCTCACACATCCTATGCCCTGACTCCGATGCTGTCCCAGAGGAATCTGATTCTGCATCTTTCCCACTGACCTCCAGTCCTCAAAGAGACCCTCACAGTTACATACTGCCACCCTCCCAAAGCTGCAATTAGTCCATGCCAGTTTGGTGAAGTCTAGCTATGGCTGGCACACTGGGGATGTTCTCTGCATGATGAAGCATCGGCACCCACAACTGTTCATCCAAAGTGCATGGCACCATCTGGTCCTGGCCTGTGAATATGGGTTCTCCCAGGCCCCAAACTTACCATACAGATTGCATCATGACCAGCAGCCAAGGTAGTTCACCAGGCCGATGCTGTCAGCCTGGACTGTCAATACAGTTTGATGTCCCACTTGTAGTCTCTGGAAGCACTGCCCTCTTGTTTGGCATGATATTGCCTGTGTGTTATGTCTTACCTGACCTTCTTCTGCAGGACAGCAGAGACCCACGGACATATCAGTGTGACGCCAAAAGCAGAGTGGAGTGACCATGGAAAGAAAACACACAGCAAGTGTGGCAAATTCATCACAGTAAGAGTGCAGGTGAGAAAACACTAAGGCTGGTGAACCACAGTTTCCCTTGCCTGCAAGACCTTACCAGTCTGCTCTCACCATGAACATACATACAAGCCAGACTGTGAACCTAGCTGCCACAGGCTGCTGCCTGCTGCAGATGCATTGGCAATGTGGGTATAACCAGCAGGCAGTAGATAAGGCAATGGTCCACTTGTGAGCACATGTGAAAAAATAGTGAACTCTTGACAGAGAAACAAGGTTATATAGTAGTATAGTTATATATATATACTACAATATAGTACTTGCCCAAATCTGTAGTATGGACCCATGCAGACTAAATGAAAGAATATTGTTGAAGTAATCAATGGGAGCAGACCAAATTTTGCAAAGGTAGAAAATTGATTGGTAGGTCCTATGGGGAAAGGGAGGAAGAGTCTGTGAAGCACCAAGTTTGCCAGAATGTCACTTTTGAAAAATAAGCAATGAAACCACACATTTGGTTCGTGTGACAGGAAGTCCAATAGAAAGAATTTTAATTACTGAAAACTGTACCTAACATTTATGATTATTGTTATGAGATTTTCTTTCTAAAAAATATCATGCAAGGTTCTCTTAAAGACTGAAAATTTACTTCGTATCTCACAAAGCTATTGCATGTTTTGTCTTGCACTTCTATGGAGCATCAGAAGAAATCGATGTTTTACCTGAAGAAGTTAACAGCAAGGCAATTTAATGATTTTGTCCTTGTCTTTACGCCTAAAAATGCAACAAGACAGTGAATAGTGTCTAGGAAGCAAATGTTACAATCAAAATTCACAGGTTTGCTTTGGGAGATCTGTAACTGTGTTAGAATTGTGAACATGGGGCACCTACTTCTTAGTTCAAATCCTTTAGGAAAGGGGAAGCTCCTGAGCTGATAAGTCTTAAACGAGTGTGAAAGGCCGAAGAGTAAAGAAGAAAAAGCAAAGTGAGAGGGGAAAAGAGCTGGTTAAGAAAGAAAGGAAATGAAATACAAAAAAACTATCAGGAATGAGGCTGGACAAAGGAATTTCAGAAGATCAAACCACAAATCCACATCTTGACAAAACACTCTTCCTTTGACCTGTGTACAATACTAGGTTTGAAATAAACATCCTTGCCTAGTACGACCACATCCACTATAAGCAATGATCTTGACTGGACCCGCATCAAGAAATCAGACTGTACCCTTAAACCACATTTTCTATTGAAGAATAAATTGAATACTTAGTTACATCAAGACTTCCTTTCCAACATGGGAAAGCCTTGTGACATATTTTTGCATTTTAATCATTACACGATCAAGACAAAGATCATAATCAAAATCCCATCTGCGAAAGCCAACTGTGTTTGGAAGGACAAATTTAGTCCGTACAGGCAACAGAATCTACTTGAACACTCTTCTGAAAATATTACTGAAATTACCCTGGGAAACTAAATATGGATGGATAGCCATATTCACAACTTCTGACAAGAACAGAGGATTGGTTAGCATTGTCTTCATTAATTAAAAACATACAGTTAAACTATGAGTTTTCAATGCTTGTAACTTTTTTTTTTGTGCTGTTTCCAAAAGAACTTGATAGAATGAGGCAGTAGAGGATGAATCTTAATTTTGTTTTTTACTATCAGTTAATGCATTATAGGATTTATTAATCTATGGGATTATGATGATCCAGAGATCTAAAAATATATAAAGACCTGGTTAATGTTGATGACGAATCAGATTTTTTTTGGCAGTGGGGTAAGGAGTGAAGGAATTGCTTAAGAGAAGCTGTTAAAATGCTCTATACCTTCTTAAAATTCTTGCTAATAAAGTACTATGGGTACTGCAGTGAAACTACTACTACTGCAGTACAGTTCTATTGCTGTATCTAATTAATTATGATAAGTGGTGAAATACATAAGACTATGTTTTTTAACATATATTTAATTTATCATTGTAAAACATTAATCTCATGCCACAACCAAAAGCATTCAAAATTTGGTGTGCAAAAATGAAAGGAATCACTCTATACTGCAGACGTAACAGTCTCCTCTCTCAGTTTAAGTCAGTGACAAAGGGGAACACACTTTTCCATTCTAAATATTTTGTTACAAGAAGGAAATAAATGTAATGAAGGGAACTCACAGAAACACAAAATTATCAGACCCCAGAGGGGCTGATTTATGAGGCATGTTTAAAAGGTATATAAATTACTATAAAAGAGGAAAGGAAGATGTTCATTGATCCTGTTCAATAAATATTTAATACTTCTAAGCAGCCACATCAGACGGCTTTTATTTAGCATGGTATAAAAAAAGTATGGAGAAACAATGAGGTTAAATTAAGGAAGAATTTGACCTGCTTATTAAGAAAATATTTCAGAACACAAAGTATTCCAGGAAATAATGCTGTGTTTTAAAGGAAATCACGAAGGAGGAAGCATCTAAGAAACTAAAGCTATCCCACATAATCACTTTAGACAATATTCATTAGGGATCAAATGACAGATGAATGGCCCAGGATCATGCACAGACTTCTGAAAAACTTTGGAAATCAATGAGGGAAGAGAGGCCTAAGGGGTATTAGCCTGCAAACTGCGTAAGTGGGCAGCCCCAGAGCACCAGATACACACTTTCTGCAGTGCTGCATTTGACCTGCCCCTCCAGAACTGGGTGGAGCTGAGAGATACATGACGGGTGAAGAGAGCTGGCATCAGTCTGTCAGAGAGGCAGGCTGTGGTGGGGAACAACATGCTCCTTTTGAATAACAACACCCACACTTCAGAGTATGGAGTTACGAGTTACAGATTTTTAGTAATGTTCTACTATAATGATAGCCTTGACTATTCCATTTATTTTCATAGCTTCAGAAATTCATAGTTGACTTGAATTTAAATGAGTTCATATATATACATAAACTGCATATATTTAGTTTAATGTGTAAGCAACTTTGTTCTAATGTTAAAAAATTGATAAATTTGTTGCCTATATTTCAGCTAATATTCTTAAATATTTTAGTCTAAGAGTACATATATAGGTTTTTATAGTCAGGATTGGGTTATTAATGAATAATGATCCCTGGAAACTGTTAATGTAGAACAACATTGATTATAAGGTTTCATATACTTGAAGTGTAAAAAAATTCATTTTATTAGAACATTAATTGCAAAAAGACACATAATGGAATTGAAGATTTGCTATTGAAGAAACAAGAAAAAATAAACATGTTACAAAATGCACAGAGCTTATTGTTGTTTTCGAATGTTGAAAGTGGAATTCAAAAGATGACAGACCTAGATTTTAAAGGAATTATCTTCACATTAGCTTTTGATTCATTTTCAGAAAAACAAAGCTCAATAAGAACATAAAATGTGTGGGAAAAAGCCCAAAGACTTATGAAACACGAATAACAAATCATTTGAATAGTGGAAAAAATGCAGCAATTCCTGACCAGCCTACATGATAAAAAACGTCACTTATAATCTTAAGGTGATGCTCAAACTTGTGTTGCAGAGTGGAGAAAGTGAGAATGTCAGTAACTGGCCTCTTCAAAATGAATGCAGCAATAAAAGATGCCTCAGAGCTCAATGTCAGGGTATGGGTGTGTGACCCCATGGATTTGGCTGTGCAGCGAGAAATTTTAGGTGGTGCCCCCAAGGCCTTGCTCCATTCATCAGTGAATACGTAAAAATATTTAGCAAGCCCTTTGTAACTTAGATACTAGTTTCTTACTATTGTTATACACAAATACAAATCTTTTTTGAACAAGTATCATGGCATGAAAAACAATTATAAAACAACGTAAGACATGTGTTACATGATCTTAGGAATTCACTACATTTCTGTCCCAGGTAAACAACAGGGTTTTTTTCTTGTTTAGTTTTTAAAAGCTTCTGGCAGTATAGATATCTCTTGGTTTATATGCAAGGCTCTTTGGGGTTTTTAACTAGTTTGGGGTAGGTATTGCCTGTAACATCTGTGATGGTAGAGCACTAGGTCCATCCGAGGATCAAGAGGTCCCAATTCTGAAACAAGCCAAGAATCAATAAATTCCATGAGAAAGAGACTGAAGAAAGGTAAAAGTTCCTCTTCCAAAGAGGACTGTTTTTTTTTCACTGTGAAGTCTCTGAAGGGTTTGGGTCCAGTATCACAAGCATCATTCAGGAAGCATGTGCCTAATGAATTGTTCTTCTGTCTTAAGCTCAGTGTTGTGGATTTGCTCAGCTGTCATGACCAGAAATTTGTGTTAACACTTCTGGTCTTGCTGTGTAATAAACTTTTCAAATTAGGAGGTACAAACTCTAATTTTTATGTATGAATATTTATTTCGTATTAAACTGAGAAATGCAGTAAAAACACAAGTATATTTTTCTTTTAAAAAATAGGTAATAGAAATTACAGATTTAGACACCTTCATTGCAATTCTCAATAGCAGTTGTTTTATTTCAGTGTGGCTCTTAAATGGAGGAGTTATCACCTGACAACTAAGTTTTCCACTAACTCTCATTTATACCAAATTTGGAAGCACATGTGTTTTAACATAATGAATTAAAAGCTTGATTACTTGTACTGCATTTAAAAAAATGGGATGAATAACCTGAAGCACAGGCAAGACTCCACTTTCTGTTGCCTGAATTTCAACTGCCATTTACAGGCAATGAAGTCTGTGAGACTTCGTATGAGTGGCAGAATCATGCAAGAGCAATAAGGAAAGCAAATATGTTCTTAGAGGGATTAATATTTGCCTATTGGATTCTGGCTAGTGGTTTTGTTCATTTTTTTGTTTGTTTTTATACATACACAGACAAGAGACAGGCTGGACTCTAGTTCGATTTGCATGGTCATGGGATCATCTGTATTGGGACCATGGAGGGCCACTAACTTTAGTCCAAAATCCCAGACTCCTGGTCGTCCTCACTACCTGCATGTTGACTTACATTGTGAATGCAAACTGAGTCATATATGGGTAAGATTGCTCCTTTGGCTGCTTGCCAGGACAGTATGTACAGAAACCCTAGTTTTAGACTACAGAGCAGAGCATGTACAATCTGTATCCCCACACATGGTCCAACCTTATGGCCAAAGACCTTTCTATCCCAATTTCCCTCATCAGTTCTTCACAGGATGTCTATAATCCTTGCCAACTTCAGAGCCACGGTACAAGATAACAGACATTTGGCAGACTGAAGGGGCACTCTGACCAATGCTTACCCACAGTGGAACTTGCATGAAATGGGTGACACAGGATGTGAAGATGATACCATTCTGTGTTAACTTTTGGCAAGACTTAACAGTCAAGTAGCACTTGTTTACAAGTATGAACTAAAGATAATCTATGTTCATAGAAAATAAGAAAACAGTCTTTCAAGGACATGTGTGTTTTCTTCTTCATTTGCTAACTGTTTTTTCTGGTTAAGAGAACAGTACCAAGCTTTCGTTGGTCCATGATCATCTATAGGGTTCAAAAATCTCCTTACCAGAGAGGCTACTGAGACAGGCAAATAGTTTTAGGAGACCACTTCAGGCAAGGTCATTTACTTCCCTGCTCTGCAGAAGTAACAAAGGCAGGACTACCCAGTCAGAGCAGACCTTCGCTGAGCTCTGGCAACCAAGAGGGAAGAACAGAATATCCAGGGCAAGAACGTGCTCCACTGGTGGCATTCAGCCAGCCCTGGCTGACACTGGAAGGGAAAGTTCAGATTGTTCTGAGGAGGTCTAGGACGGGCTGTACAGTTTGCAGAGGGCAAGAGCAGCAGGCTTTTGCAAAAAGCAAGCAATGCATTTTGACACAGCTGAGGTCTTTGCTGAGCAACACAAATTGTGAACAATGTAAATGCATCTCAAGGAAGTCTCTTCCCTCTCTCATATCTGCACCTGAAGGTGTAGGATACCCCATACACTCGTCTCTCGGATCAGCTGCTGTGGCAGCAGTTTTAAAACAGCAAGCATGCACCAGCATCCTCCTGGTGCGCTGAAGATTCAAGTAGCAGGAGAAATGTTTATTTACACATGGCATGTCCCTGCTATCTCCTTGCTTTTCTGTAAAACCTGGGTAGCACAGATGTCTGGTATAAAACTTTTGAAGTCCACTAGCAGAAGAAGGTAAAACAGTTATGCTGCAAGGGCACAGCATGCCTGAGAGGCTGTGGTGATCACTGTCCCTTTCAGAGGGACAGAGAAGCACGGTGACAAGATGTGAGAGGAGCATGAGGGATTGAGAGGGAGAAATGCAAAAGACTGGGTGGTACAAAAGGCTGGGTTTTAACTCTGCAAAGAGCCTTCCCGTGATTCTGAGCCTTGAAAGTGTAGCTGCAGATGGTCTAAAGCATATCACAGCATGGCTGTCTTCTCAGTGCAAGGTTTTAAAAGCAGCGCGTGAACTTCCATAACCTCCAAAATATTTTGTTTTGTTTTTAACTGCTTTGATAAAGGGACAAGATCTGTAGCTCTTTCCTGAGCTGTATTGCTGCATTTATGTGCTAGTTCAATGAAGGAAGACCTGAAAATCAGTACACTCCTCCACAACACATTTGTGTCCTGGGAAGAAAAAGTCTTGCGGTTATCCTCTATCAAAGAGAGGAAATGTAAGTCATGGAAAATGCTGGGAAGGACAGTGAAACTCCAGCCCCACTCATAGCTCCTTAAACTCTTATCACTCCCCCAAATACATCCTCCGTCTCTTCCATTTACTTAAGTACACGGTGCAGCTGCTACAAGCAGCATTTTACAGATATTGTTCAACTTCAGAGGGACGTGTCTTATTTTTAACAATGGCCAGAATAGAGTGCTTGGTAAAGCTTTTCACACTGTACTGTGTTCTTGAACTTAATACACTGAAAGTCTGTTCTGCTTTTTGGTTTGATTTTAAAAATTTCCAGATGTATTTTCTCCAACACTATGTGTTCACAACAGCTGCAAAAGTTAACATGTTAAGCATGCTTCAACCTTCCTCCTCCTTCTATCTGTAACAAACCATGATGTGCTAAACCCACCGAAGAACCATGGGAGAAAAGGCAGGCTTTCTTCTTCTTCTTTATTATATCTGTGTTAGAGATATTTATTTTCACTCAGTTTAATAGCAAGAAGGAGGTAAATCACGGAAGCTATAATGTACAGTGGTATTAACAGAACTACCAGGAAAGCTTTTCAACAAGAACCAAATGCCACATTATTAAGAACTACACAACATTTTGCTTCCTTAAAATCATGACACACATTTGTTTAAGTGTACATGCTGTTTCCCTGAATTTCATTTCTAAAAGCAGTTGATATCAAGTGATTATAAATGTCTCATTCTGCCACCACAAATCATTCAAACATTTTAATTTAAGAGAAATTGTTTCTACAATACAATACATTGAAAATATACAGAAAATAAGAATCATTTTGAATAAATGCTTAAAGATTTTCCCCTAAACTGGTTCACCCAACAATGGTTCCAAACAATAATAAAGGAAAGAAGGCACGACAAAAATGTAATCTGATTACAAAACACCAAACTTTGGAGCAAGACTTTAAGGATATTCAACGACTGGTTCTGTTGGCTAAGTGTCTGCATTCAGTCTACGTTCACTTCCTAAGAAGATGTGTATATCTCTGGGCAAATGCGCTGAAAAGCAGCTTCGCCCATTTGCTCATTGGCAGGTTTTATATGATTCTTTTCCTAAAACACATGGACAGTGATTCAGCTTTGGGACACACGATTAGGCAGCAGCTACATGCAGTGGGACAGGGCTATTCAGGGGAAGACATGGTTAAAAGCAACCAGACACTTCAAGCCATCCTATCTACAAGTGACAGAACTCAAAGACAGGCATTTACTATTAAAACATCCGTGCAGTGTCATGAAATCTCACATGGATATGACCATATACAACACGTAGCACACTCAAAGAACATCTGCAGGAGCACATCGTGTAGCCTATGTAATGCCTTCCAGGTCTTCCAAAGTGGGTCCAGTAGTGCCAGTGCACGTGGGAGTTGTCAGTGGCCTGGCAAATGATGCCATGCCCTCCAGATTGTGTGAAACAACTGTACCCCTGACTCTGCATGAATCAGAGGCTTCCCAATAAGGGTGAGAAAAAGATAGGATAGGGAAAAATAAAGAAAAATGGAGAGTGTTTCTGGTTCATATGTCTTTTAGTTGGTGGTAGCACAGCTGAGACTGCAGATAACACCAAGTCACAACTGCCTCCTGTTCAGGAACTCCTTTGTTCTCTGATTAGTTTCAAATTCCATATTGCCTTTGAGTTAGCCTATTGTCCAAAGGACTCAGAAAGTTTGCTTTTAACAAACAGAATTAAAACTGGTGGCCTGACAGAGACATCTGGATATAGAGTATAACAGTATGCAAGATACAACTGTAATCACACAAGTAGCCATATACTATGCAAATGTTCTTTCCACTATATCCTCTTGATGTCTGTGAGGCTGTGTTATGAATTTGACCAGAGAATCTTTGCGACTAAAAGAAGTAGCCCAAAACAGCCATACTTCACGCAGATTAATTCCTTATCAACTTCATGGAGCAGTGACATGAAACAGTTATGTTCCCTTTATGCAGGGAAAATGTGTGGGGAATGGAGGAGACAACCATCCACAAGTCGTATAAACAGTATTAATCTTGCACGGATACTGAAGAAGGACAGTGTTGGAATAGACACTGTTTAGCAGTCACTGCTTCTGCAGATTTCAGGTTTCACTGTTCTAGCTTGAACTGATCCTGCTTTTTGGATTGAAATGTGGATGTGGAATGTCTAAACTGCTTATTGCAAGGTTAGTGCCAGCTGCATTTTTTCCAGTTCGTCTTTTTTGACAAAGAGCAATACAGGGTCACTACAAGATTGTCCTATTACTACTGCTGTTCTTTTAAAGGCAAATGTCAGGAAGCCTAGACTTCGTGTTTTCAGAAGTTCAGGGATGAAGAGGGTCCTTCCATGTATTTTCTAGCCAAGGAAATGACAGCTTGCTGATGTAAGACTGCTGACCAAAGCCAATGTAATAGCTCATTAATCAGTTGCCTATCACCTGTAGATGAAAAGCCAATTTTCAGTGTTCTCATCTCACTAGCAGATTACTTCCTGCAGTCATTCGTACAATTCCAGATTCCTCAGGCTTCTGAGGGGAAACCGTCATAACATCCTTGACTGTGCTATGTTCAAAATGAGATATGGCAAAACAGAGAACAGCTTCCGAGATGCTAATCCCAGACCACTATCTCAAAATTTGGATCATACCATCATGCCAGCATTTGACAGATTGCTTTTTAAGTTCACCTAGTTCTGTATGAAACCAGCTGTCATCTGTTTGTCAATCTGTTACTACACAGCATGCACATTTATGCATAGATACTATTCACAAATTTGAGCGAGCTCTTCTTAAAAAGCAAAAGCTATCATAGTAGAAGAAAACAACAGAAGTGAGAAAGAAGCTAGTGTAACTGATCCAATAAAGTGTTGGTATGAGATAAGCAAGCAATGAACTGTGAAGGTAAGGATGCTTCCTTTACACCTAATGATGTACCACAGCAAGAGAACTATGTACAGTATGGCTACACTTTATGTCTGAAAAAAAGAGTATCCAGAGTGTCCCATAAACAGAAGTTGTCAGACAAAATAGCATGAAACCTGTAATGTCAAAGAAGTTTCTGCAGACTAAACTTACTGTGAATGTTGTCAAACCAAAATATTTTTATCTAGTTGAAAGAACAGGACCTGAACGTCAAACAAGGTGCAATTAGAAAAATAACAAACATGTCCTCAAAATCACTAATGGCTTCCTAGAAAGTTTCTTACTGAATTGTGTAGTATAGAAAACTAAATATAAAGGTATGAAAAAACCCACTCAACAGCAAGTACTCTAATTGTTTCTGCTGCAGTTGCAATGTATCGCATATGAATGGGGACGTATTTGCAAAACCATTTCACAGTGTTCTGTTATCCACATGAATTAATGACTTCGTTAAATGTATAAACATTTGCTTGACTGGACATCATCAATATAGCTCCACAAGATGCTTTGCCTCTCTAAGTCTGCAGCCACATCTAACTCAGCTCATGTGTCTGCTACTTCTGTGGGAGAGGCTGGAATTTGCTTAAAAAACAAATAATAGAGGAAGAAATAATGTGCAAAGTTGATGGCATCATGCATAACAAATGGCTGCAGTGGGCATGCTATATTGGTGCAGTGCAAGAACAAGTGTGTAACAGGGTACAAACCATACAGAATTAATAATACTTCCTCTTGATTCAGAGATTATCTGACTTTTCAGATTCAAGTTTCTTGGTTTGTGTCTTTAAAATGTGATAAAAATAAAAGTGTTTGTAGACTCAGCCCATTAATTCAAAATGTTTTAACTTCATGCTAAAGCTAACATTTCTGTATACCAACAACTGTCTTACAGAGAAAGCTTGATGGTCTTCTGCTGAAAGATCAACTTTATTTTTTTTTTTTTTCCACTTCCGAAGAGCACCCATCACAAAGGTATTCAGCCACAGTAAGACACCTCTGAAAACCTGCCCTCACTGAATGCTTTAGTCTAGTATCTTCATGCTAGTACTTTGTTATTAAAGAGTAAACTGATGAATTCTTGAAAGAATTTCCCTAGTAGAAGTAGCTGGAAAACAGTAATGTATGTCTCCCATCATTATTATTTTAAGAGGATAACAAGGCTGAAATTTAAACCATAGGACAAAATAAAGATTTTTATTTCATAAGCTTTAATAACTATTTTTAGTCATAAGGATATTTTCATTCTTAATAAATGGCGGTACTCAGCAGTCATTTGTCAAGTTTGAAGCAGATTAAGTTATCTTGAAGTGCAGTAGTTGATCACTTAGAATATATTAATCTGACTAATCAGTTAGTCCTTTGTAACAGTTCCTCAAAACAAATTGTATAATCCAAAACTACAACAATCAGAAATTTGATCAAGTAGAAAGGCATAAGTAGCTGGGCTGGCTCTACTGTGGTTCACAAACTGTGGACGTCCATCCATTTCATAAAGCAGTTCCACACTTAAATATACAGTACTTTATGCTTAGTTAGCTTATCTGATTTCATGACTCGTTGTGTTTAGTGCTTGATGAAAGCTGTATGTTGGCTTTCTTTATGGAAATGTTTGTATGTGTAAGTGGAGGAGGAGGTCTTATACTACTAATGAACAGATAGTAAGATGGCAGGAGACACTTTTAAATTTGGAACTGTCCAGTTCATGGGGCTGAAGACAAGATTGATAATGCTAGTAGCTCTGTCTTTTTTCATACTTCATGACTGCATCTGACAGCCTCACAGAAAAGACAACAGACCTGCCTAACAGAAATTGGGGATCTAGTGTAAAAGAGACTGGGTAAAAGCGTGTCTTACTGGTATACCACAGGTGAAGTCTCCCTCCCTTTAGAAGGCCAGGACTTTGACTTGGAAAAAAAAGCAAGCTTTGTCTAAATAGTCAGAACAACTAGTGTTAAACAAATTCTGTTGTATAACATCAGATGTTTTAAGCTGCCATAATCTATGAAATAGGGGGAATAGACATTAATGCTCTAAATAGCTCCCACAGATACTCTTTCAGATAGTTTCTAGTACAGCTCCACTTTTGTTATCACATCTATTTAGTTCATCCTTCTCTCCTATTTATTAGGTCTGAAGCCAGCCTCCCTCCTCAAAACATGCACAAAGTTTAACTGAAGTGCCAAGGTTCAGAACTCATTTTCTGCTCTGAGTTCGTAGAAAAGAGAATTAAATTGACAAAAGTGAAATGAATTTTTATCATGTAACTCTTACTTAACTCATTAGATGTTTATGTGAATATTTGACTGTAATAATCATATATTATTTTTGTGTTTTAAAAAAGGTTAGAACAAGGTAAATTTCCCAACCCACATCTGTAGTATCTTTTGTCTAAGTTATACATACCATTTTGTAGAACCATAGAAACACCTCCACCTTCTACAAGTGAGGCTGCATTGCTTGTCACCTGACAGCTTTTTACACAAAAACTTCCTTGACTAAAAGTCACTTTGCTGGATTCTATCAACATGTAACAAACAAAGGTATTATTTGAGTTGTAAGATTTTGGAACTTCCACATCTCCTGAGCAACCTGACATACAGGAATTACAGACAGTTATTTTACTCTGTTATGAGTGAGCTCATATGAACATAGATAGCAGTTCTTAATCAAACAGACATGCAGGCTGCAAATATTTACTAAGCAACGGTGATTTCAACAACAGTTACTTCTGTGAAACCTTATGTTTGCTTTTAAGGAGTTATGGTTTTCCTGGAATACTGACCGTATGTTAAACTAAATATTACCTTTGATTTATTTTTATGAAAGTCAATTTACTTCCAACGAGGTTATAACCTTAAACTTTCCCATTGATTTTAGTTTTGCATATGCAGTTACTTTGGGAAAGAGTGATGTCTAGAATGATTTTTCTCTTTATTTGACTTGTGTGTGTATTTCAGTGAGCTGAGTTTTGAGTTACACGGACTGACAGTTTTATGTTTTCTAATGTTCATGGCAGTCGAGGGCAATGATTCAAAGACCCCTTCTCCCAAGCCCTTCTAAGCAGTAGAAGGATAAAAAGGAAAGTACAGCCACTTAGTCTGAGAACTTCTGAATTAAAATTATCCAAATGGTACTAGCAACAGAAAAGGATATGGCTTAAATTTCATAAAGTGTTATGAAAACTTTCCTAACTTTGTAATAAATACACATTTTGACAAATTAGAGCATATTCTTCTCAGAAGAGCTGTGCTTACACATGCATATATTTCAAGTTTGGAGGGAATTGGAGGCAGTGTTCTAAACTGAAGACATGTTTTTTCAGCATAGGTGCAAAAAATATCGGAAGAGCTTTTGCAGGCTCTTTTAACACAGGTTCTCTCATGGACACCAATGTGTTCATGTCATTTCTGTAAGACAGATAAAAGGAGAGCATGACCATTCTTTGAGAGACAGCAGCTTGTGGAAATAGAGCTTTGTTGAACAGCTTCATTTATTTTAGTGGTCATAGCAGAGACTATTATTCAAGGCCAGTCCACACTGAGTTTGCAAAAACCTTCCCCACCTCTGGAATAGGAGGAGGCTCAGCAATAGTTCCTTTAAGTTAGTGTTCTGCTCCAATTCATGCAAGAGTATTTATAGTGTAGACACAAACATGTTTACTTCTGGTAATTAAGAGCAGCACCAAGTGATTCTCAGGTTAGAATATATTCCCCATCTTCCTCTCAGTCAAGGAGTGTTATGTGTCAAAGACTGTGGAAACACACTTAAGTGCTCCTCAATATTCTAAAATGACACTGAAAGTGAGGTGGAAAAATGTGAAAGGAAAGCCTTTCTGAGTAAGAAATTTTAAAAATAAGCCAAAAATGGCCAAAACAGTTCACCATTTTGTTGTCAGCTTGTTGTAATAAACAGGACCATGTGTGGTAGAGCTGACTAAATTACTATATGTTTCATCATGCAGAGCAATCTCAGTTTCCAAAGTGGGAGGAAAACAGATGCAAGTGATCATGACAGGAAATGAGAAGCTGTAGTTAGTGCAATGCTCCCTGACAGCAGGTGGCCATGAGCTGCCTTCACATATCATTTTTTTGTCTAACACTGTTCCAAAGGCACAGTTTCCCAAGAGGAACAGCTATTCAAATGCAGGAAAAGAAACAGAGCTACTGAAGAAGATGTAGATTAGGCAGGGTAGCAACCTGTCGAAATGGCATTCAGTGCTCTTGATAGAAAATTAGTCACAAAAAATATTGTCCAGTACATATGATACCCAAAAATCTGAGTATCATTTCAGATTCATAAGAACAGCCTCTGGACAACTGTGCTAACAGGTACAGATAACATTTTTAAAGTTCACTTGCAATTGGCTAAAATAGGCCATTGCCAAATTGTTAAACAGATTATACATGTCTTCCCATTTACCTGAGTCAATTAAGACGTGAGAATTTACAGCCAGTTGGTGCATTCTTTCAAAAATGTTACTTCTTTAACCTGCTTGACAGAACACTCTCTCCCATGGTCAGGGGATAAAGATAGGACTCTGACATCAAGAACAGTTACACGAAATTTGTCCTTCTATCAATGTAATATTTCAAAAAAAATTATCTTTTAGCATCATGTCTAGGTAGTTCATTCTTTCCTGATTTTCAATATGAGAAATCTGTAGCAATTAAAGCTTAAAAAAAAAAGGGGGGGGGGGGGGGAATAACAAGCATCCAGGTATTTTTGTAACAGTATT
>Ga0065711_1029198_pt1 | contig 37171 bp, 15 predicted proteins | sample Hoacrofraction12_FD_59098 | JGI IMG/M metagenome (GOLD analysis project Ga0065711, IMG submission 59098) | Hoatzin crop microbial communities from Cojedes, Venezuela - Epithelial fraction 12 v2 (version 2) | ecosystem: Host-associated > Birds > Digestive system > Esophagus > Crop | place...
TGAGGAAGAATTTCTTCCCTCTGAGGGTGATGGAGCCCTGGAACAGGCTGCCCAGGGAGGTTGTGGAGTCTCCTTCTCTGGAGATATTCAAGACCCGCCTGGACAAGGTCTTCTACAACCTACTGCAGGTGACCCTGCTTTGGCAGGAGGGTTGGACTAGATGACCCACAGAGGTCCCTTCCAACCCCTACCATTCTGTGATTCTGTGATTCTGTGAAACTAAAGCAGAGATTCCTCTTGGCCCTAGCAGTGACCTGCAATTTGCATTGTCCGAGGAGGAAGGGATTCCCACAGCTGCGACGCCCACAGCAAATCATACCTTCTTCCTAGAGAGATTTTTCTAGATCCCATTATGAAGGCTGCTTTACCCTGTTCAGCCCTCTGTAAGGGCACTACTGGTAGAGCTGCACTGATAAATGGGGATAGTTAAAAAGAAAGCTCTACTTTTGTAATTCTGTGGCTAAAAATGTAAAAAAAGTCCATTCAGATCCATGTACAGAACAACTATATCGCTCAGGGCTAATTAGGTCAGGTGCAGCATTGCACAGATATGCTGAGTTTAGATTCAAACAGGTAATTTCACAGGAACTGACTTAGATGCTGTGCTATCTTAAGTCTCTCTAAATCATGCTCCACTTTGACCTTGGTCAGGAAAGCCAGTTTTTTTTTCCTTTTGATATCAGGTTTTCTTGGTGTGAACAACCCTATTCATCTTCTCCATTGCTGTGCCCCAGGGACAGAGAATGACTCTGTTGTGCTTGCAGTTGTAAACAAATCTCAAATGATACCCAAATTCTGTTCTACTTCAATAAACACGCAATGGCTGAAGAAATGTTTTGAAATTTGATTCTCCAAAACTGAATGAGGCTAGCAAGGCAGGGACTGTTTCATAGCATTCCCCATGTGGGCTTACATAGTATGCTGCTATTGATCTAAATAATCTTGGAAAAGCAATGCTGAAATGTAACAGAAACTTGTATTTTAATTATATGCATAGATTCCATTTATGAAGAAGATTTTACATCAGAACGTTAGCTGCTATCAAATATAAACTCATTAATTTTCAAGGTTAAAAGAAATCCTACACGTTAATCTTGACTAACCACCTGCAGAGTACAAGCCAAAGGCCCTTACACATTTGCAGCTAGAACCATAGTTTCTGGTTGGGTTAGATGTTAAGAAAAAATATTCAAAAGAGATACCTAGTCCTGATGAAAAGATACACAAATAAAAATCTTCCAAATGCCATACTGGGTCATTCCAATGCTTAATTTTCCTGATGTATAAATAATGACTTAAAATTATTAATTTCAGTAGAGCTATAACAAATAATACCAGCTGTGCTTTTGGCTCTTGACTCAGGATTAATTTGTATTTTATAGGAGTAGTTCTGTTTATTTGTACCAGTTTCACCATTGCTTTCATTACAACAGCATGAATCCAGTGCAACATTTCTAGAGACAGGACCTCAATATAGAAGACTACTTTAAAAAAAAGATAATAAACTTCTTTCATAAGGCTTACACAAACCTGCAATAAAACAAGTAGTAACAATGTTTATGGATATTTTATTAGCTTTTGTTTTATTTTCTTCCAGGAATTATTTTAAATTTGAATCACAATCATTCATACCACGGCTCAAAAAGGAATGACATCGTGTTGACTGAGAACTGGCTAAAGGACATAAACAAGAGGTAAGAATAAATAATCATGCATTAGGATGAGACTGTATTCAGCAGGAAGAAAGGGACTGGTGCTAGGCCTGCTTTTACTTAACAGCATTATTAATGGTCTTGAAGAAACAAACAGGACATTAATTAAAGTCTGTGGATCTCAACTGGAGTTGAGATGTTCTGCAAACACCATTGAGAAAGGGAAAATTATACAAAGGGACAGAGACAGGTTAGAAAACTGAGCAGGGATGAGCACAGGCTTCACCTTGGCCAAATGCAGATAATGAGATGAGGAGAAGCAAATTTACACACAGATATTCAGCGGATGGAAATGCCCAGAAAGAAAATATCAGTATAGACATGATAGATAAAGTGAAATAGAAACAAAAATATATTGCGAGAGGACACTAAGAAACAAAAAAAAAAGACAATCTGAAAAAGGATGTGGCAGTAAGGCCTTGGCTCAGGAAAACATCCAACCTTAGCCATGGCTCTTGGCATAGGGAAGAATTCTGGCTTGGTTCCACAGCTGTTTGGTTTGCATGAGCAAGGGCTTCACATGACAGACCAAAGTAACACAGCTGAGACTGACTCTGGAATAATACTGCTTTCACATGCTAGAGATATATTGAGTAAGCAACCAGAAGGGTATTTGTGGGAAAATACAAAATGAGTCCCAAGCTGTCATTTTTAAAAGAGGTTAAATCATAGAGCTGTCAGTGCGTATTTTTAATCTCACATCAGTGTGCAACAGGTACAGCACATTCCTTTAGATAATGTATCATCTTGATGGGCTTATCATTACGATTAATAGTTCCTACTAGTATCTGGTAGACATATGGTCTCCATGCCAATCACACAGAAACTAGACTAATTCCTCCCCTCTTACTGCAAAGAGGAAACACCCACAAAAGATGGGAAGATTTAGAAATAGAAAAATCCCAAGATCTTGCATCAAAGGAGTTCATTGCAAAGTACAAAAGACATTAAAGCCCCAAAGCAAGTAGGTAACTATTGTAATTTCGACTTTGCTAGTGAATCCCTGTGAGGTTCTGATTAACCTTCACTGAGCAACTCACTGACATAGCTCAGAGATCCAGCTCAGAGCTAAGGCCATACGAAGTTAAGCATTAAATAGCCAAGCAAGAACAAATGTTTGCATATGAGCAGTGCAAAATCTGTGGAACACTGAAAGGCAATTTTTAATGAATGTCATAGCTGATCTACCACTAAAACCAAAGCCGGCCTTTCCTATAGGCCTGCACTCCCTTTTCCATGTTCACTGCAGGCTCAGATTACTATTTCTCCAGGATACATTGGCTGGTGTAAATATTCATAGGTCTACCGCTATTTCTTTAAGTTATGCCATTTCACACCAAGTGAAGAAGGTTGTGTAGACAGTGAGGCTAAGCTGGTCAATGGCATGCTCTACAATCCTTTCACCTTGATCAGCGAAGTGACACGCACACACCAGCCACTTAACAGGGACACAGATCCTTGATCCTGCACTGTCAAAACAGTAGGAATGAATCTGGACAAGGTGCAGATGTGTTGTACACCTACAGCTGAATTAGTAGACCAGTGCTGCATTTCTGTGCACCTTTGGTAAGTCAGAATATATCTACGAGGTTGAAGAAAAATTAATCATTTGTTACTTGGCACTACTGAAAGCCAGACCTCATCCTAGTTAAAAAGATTGAAATTTCATTCATTGTGGTGTCTAGGCAATCAACATAAAAGTTAGGAATGAAATTAATGGAACTAAATACAGAAAAGAAGAATTTAAGGTGAATAACAAGAAAAGTTGTAGGTAGTAGATCCATTAGACTGGAACGTAGCCTCCGTTCTGCAGGAAGTGGAAGGAATCTTGATCACATGGGTCATTTAAAACTATCAACAAAGTATAGGGAAATATATATAAAGAAGCAATCAATATTTAGTTGGAGACATTAGGGCAGTGCAACAATTGATCTAACTGGTTTCTTCTTTCTACAGTTTTTAGGATTGACTGATTTCTCTAGATGCTAGTTTCTGATTTTTAAAATCCTGTCAAGTGGGTACATTTGTTAATTAACATACAACACAAAATCAATACATATAGAAGGCAAGACAAAACCAAGAATGAGGAGGATTGATTAAAAAGGTTAAAAACACTGAATAAAACCTGAAGATTTTATTTTATACTACTACATGTGAATACTTTTACTTCCATAAATCACAATTAGCAACTAGTTTAACAGCAAAAACCTCTTGTGACTGGTCATAAATATGCTGGTAAGAGTAACACATGAATACACAGAAAGTAAATATGTATTAGATACCTCTGTTTAGCAGCTAGTAACTCCAAGTGGCATGAAAATCATTGTGGGAGAATGAATCACATTCTTTCTATGCCCTTCTAATGTAAATCTGGAACAACTTCATCCAATTCACTGCAAAACCTCTGTACTTAGTGTGGTACAAGTGCTGAATTTGTAAAACTGCTGTGAATGGGTGAAGTTTTCCACTTTCTCAACTGAGAACAGAAAAAAACTGTATTCATTTAAATGCAAATCATGATAGATTTACAGCTGGAGGAAATTAGAATTAGCTTTGAGAGTAACGCAAAACAGAAAAAAAATCCAAAGGTAAATTTAAAACAAGAGTACAGCCTTGTTTTGTTTACCCTCCTTGCCAGGAAACAATGACTTGCCTGAGATCTTGTGACTGATAAAATGTTCTTGAGTTGATTTTATGCTTCTGCCCTGAGAAAAAAAGGAAAATTAATATAACATTAGCACTGGGTGCAAAGGAAAGGATGTCAATGGCAGCATTTTGCAGAGGTCTTTTCCATTAAATACATCCATCAATGATTTGGGAAAGAGAGGGATCCATGAGGTGACAAAAGTTTGCTGATCATTCAGAAATGTTCAGGATAGGAAAGATGAAGCCTGATGGTGAAAAATGGGGAAGGACCTAATGAGACTGTATGATTAAGAAATAAAATGGCAGATGTAGTTCAGCGTAGATAAATGTGAAGTGATGTACTTAGGGGCATAAATCTTACCTTTACATATAAAAAGATGTCCCTGAGCTGACCGTTACTACCCAGAATTGAGATCTTCGTGTTATAACAGATAATGATGAAAATATCACCTCAGTGCTCAGCAGTGATCAAAAAGCAAATATCAGCAAAAGAATAGAGAACAGAACATAGTATCACGACGACATTTTATTACAACAGGAAGATTTGGTCTCTGAAAGAATATAGCAGCACTATGAAGACAGAAGGACGATGCAAGAATGGTCAAAACTGTGGAACAGCCACCAAATAAGGAACAGCTACATCCACTTGTCAGCCTAAAAAAGAGCTACTTAAGGATAGAAGTGATAGAGGGCTACGAAATGGCAACTGATGAGGGCAAACAGGAATACATTTTCACTGTTTCTGGCAGTAAAGAACTAAAAGACGTCAAATGAAGTCAGGGTACTGGATTCGAAACAAACAAACAAAACCCAGGTGGTTCTTTATTCAGTGCATAGATGAGCTGTGATCCTCCTTACACACAATATTTTGGATGCTAAACACTTTTTACAGGCATTTAAGAGATGATTGAACACCTTCATGAATCTGAAGTCTATTGAGGGGTACCAAACATAGCGAAGCTGAACATTCTTGTGGAGCAGGAGAATGTTCTGAGAAATGTATGCTCTAGTATTCTATGTCTTCATAGGTTTCACTTTTACCAGTCACAGATGGATCTCTTATCTGAGCAAATACTTCTGTTCTTACGTTCTAAGGTCATATAAAAATTAGTTTTACCAGTAGAGGAAAGCCGAATGATGGAACTTACTGGCTTTTCTTCTGGTGTTGTGGCACATGGTAATTTTATTTATTTAATATCTAACAGGATTCCATATCATTGCCCAGCAAAGCATTTAAGCACACACAAATTTAAGCCACAGGAACAGGATCTTCTGAGTTTTTATTCAGAAAAATATGGATGTAAAGGAGACTACATACAGATTAAAATTTTGGACAAGAATGCTTGAAGAACATCTTTTTATAGAGGAGTTAATCTACAGCTCTAATAAAAAATTGGAATTGAGGATGGCACAGGATCATTTTCTTATGTGAAGGCAATCAAACCTGCAAGCGCTTGATCAACCCCCCTCCCCACAAGATATTAGAAAACACTTTCATTATTTTTAACAGCCACAGTATCAGATAGATTTGGATAGTACATTTGTTGGTGACTTTTGCTCTAAATAATACCAGGTTAAAGGTCTCCCAGGAGTGCAAGTAGTGTGCTGGGTTATTATGGTAGAAGCAAGCCAATTTCTTTTATGAGATGACCCTATGCAAGAGGTCATATCCCCTCATTAGACTCCATATTAACCACTTCCCTGAGACAGGGGATCAGATTCTGATTTAAAACATTGCCAGCTGGAGGAAGCTCTCCACACAAGTTCAAGTGGGCTGAAACTCGAATCTCTAGGTTTGTAACAAGATACCTTAATCATTCTGTTACCAACTTTTGTCTGCCTGGGGCTTTAGAAGAAAAGAATAAATATAACATTTGAAGGAGATCACAAAATGCACTAAGGTGTGTAGCTGTTACAAGATAATTACATGCTCTAAGGGCATAATGAGGGCTATGTACCTTGAAGATATAAGAAATGTGGGTACTTCAGCCACGTACATTCCCTGGAGTATATAATTCTATGCTGAATACGGTATAATAGACTCTTAAGTGGACAAAAACAGAAAGGCTAGGTGGTTCTGAGCTAACTATTGTCCATCATCACACAGATGGGGCTCTTAATTAGTCAGTTAAATTACTTTCTCTCTCCTTTCATTGGCTTCTGTTAGATGTTGTTTCATCTGCAAGCACAATTTTCATTTTGCTAAGGCTGATCATAACCACAGAAGACTACAAGAACTCACAGTAGTCTAATGTAACCCCCTAATTGCATTAGCACATTAACAAAAGGAATAAAATGTTACTTTGCATCAACATCACTAAAGTAATAAAAGCAACATCCCACCAAAAAAAAGAAAAAGAGAAAGCAAAGACGACATAGACATTCTCCGTAACATCAGAGTCATGTATCCATAGTAATAAACCAAAAAAATCTATAATGATCTCAAATATCAGATGCCATAATTATTCTGTCCAGGTGGGACATCCTGTTTAACAGTTCTTTTAATACTCTTTGTGATTCTACAACAGTCAAATTCTGATCTCACATGTATCAGTACACTATACAATAGGGTACCAATAGCCTTACACCAGCAGAATGCAGGAGTAAACCAGAGAGTATCATTCCCCTTGCTTCTCCTGCCACCAGCTGCCTCCTATTATCCATTCCCCCATTCTGTAAAGGCCTTTGAAAAAGGCCTCTGAGATCTTCATAGTAATCTGGGGATTAAGATAGTAAATTTGCTTGGATGGTTTATTCATCCCTTCAAGCACTTTGGCATCTAGGTTTTTAGTCTCCTATTGTTCCTACAGTCTGATTTAACTTTGACCAAATATTTGATAAAAAGAGTCCTATTCATGGAGGCTTATGCTTTTTATTCTACTTTTTGCTAACACTTAAATATAAGCATAACCCAAATTTACCATGCTGCATCAGATTCCCAAAATATAGAGCAATGTATTATACAAATTACATTCACAAAACTCATACCAATACTACTAATTTTTATGACAGTGCAAATCACATGTCCCGGTCAAAACCCAAAACTTTGCAACATCATATATCACAGATGCTCTCTGCTCCTGGGAGTTAACAATATATAAATAAGAGAGATCTACTTGGATCCTTTGGTGGGACCTGTCTTGCCTAATTTCACGTTGCTTCTCGAGCTTAATACAATTCAGTGTGCTCAGCCAATGGATTCAACACTTCTCACACGTATCTGTTTTGGGAATATGTATCTGGTTTGTGCCGTTCTATTGACTGATTGAAGAAAGATCCCAAACAACCAGCTCAAACTAAACGCCTGGGTGGTATGTAACTAGAAGTTAGTGACTTATGTTATGATCAAATCCAGATGTTATTATTTGACAAACATCATCAGCTCCTTGGGCCTTTCCAACCATAAAGTTTCAATGAAAATGCACAACTGTGCAACTCTATGCATTCTTACACATGTAGAGACCAAACTGAGTTCACAGGGCCAGTGTGCACTCCAAACTGAATGGATAGAGAATAGAATATTCCCAGATTGTACTAGGTTGTAATTTTTTTTATAATTAGACACAATCACTGTGTTTTCTAACAGGACTCCTGGAACAGTCTTCTAAGCTTAGCCATGTCAATATCATGACCTGAGAAGAATGAAATGCTTAAGTGTAATACCATAAAGAAATCCTTTTTCTTTGTTCAAAGATGTAAAAAGAAGATCTGCTTCTTGTGTCCAAAGAAGGGCAATGAAGCTGGTGAAGGGCCTAGAGAACAAGTCTTATGAGAAGCAGCTGAGAAAACTGGGTTTCTTTAGCCTGGAGAAAAAGAGGTTCGGAAGAGACCTTACCGCTCTCTACAACTACCTGAAAGGAGGTTGTAGCAAGGTGACTGTTGGTCTCTTCTCCCAAGTAACAAGCTATAGAATGCGGAGAAGGACTTGGAGGCACTGATGGATGAAAAGCTGGACATGAGCTGACAATTTGCCCTCGCAGCCCAGAAAGCCAACTGCATCTTGGGCTTAATTCCCAGCAGTGTGGCCAGCAGGTTGAGGGAGGGGATTCTGCCCCTCTGCTCCACTCTAGTGACACCCCACCTGAAGTCCTCCTTCCAGCTCTGGAGCCCTCAGCACAGGAAAGACATGGACCTGTTGGAGTGGGTCCAGAGGAGGCCACAAAAATGATCAGAGCGATGGAACACTTCTCCTGTAAGGAAAGGCTGAGGGACTTGGGGATGTTCAGTCTGGAGAAGAGAAGGCTCCAGGGAGACCTTATTGCAGCCTTTCAGTGCTTAAAAGGGGCTTATAAGAAAAATGAGAAAGACTTTTTAGGAGAGCCTGTTGTGAAGGAAAAGGGGTAATGGTTTGAACTAAAAGAGGGGAGATTTAGACTGGATATAAAGTAGAAATTTTTTATAGTGAGGGTGGTAAAACACAGGAACAGGTTGCCCAGAGAGGTGGTGCATGCCCCATCCCTGGAATCATTCAAGGTCAGGTTGAACAGGGCTCTTAATCAACCTGATGTAGTTGAAGATGTCTCTGCTCGTTGCAGGGCAGTTGAACCTTTAGAGGTCCCTTCCAACCCAAACTATTCTATGATTCTATGACAATAAGAAACGGCCCCAAGTTGCACCAGCGGAGGTTTAGATTGGCTATTAGGAAAAACTTCTTCATCAAAAGGGTTGTCAAGCACTGGAACAGGCTGCCCAGGGAAGTGGTTGACTCACCATCACTGAGATATTTAAAACACATGTTGATGTGGTGCGTAGGGACATGGTTTAGTGGTGGACTTGGCAGTACTAGGTTAATGGTTGGACTTGGTGATCTTAAAGATCTTCTCCAATCTAAATATTTCTATGATTCTATGACTTTTCAGTCTAATTCTATATTTATTTCTGTACTACGTTACATGTAAGATCCACTTTATCATGAGGGAAAATAACATCCCTGGATATCTAGACATGATTTCCTACCAGTACGGAGAAACAGAATATTATCTGATGTGTTTCATTGCCCGGTGTGGGGGGAATTATTTTGACTTATAAGGAAGTAATAATACATGCTATAAATTTTCATTGCATGACTGGCACATTTGGACATGTGAAATGATAAAATCGTGACCCTGTTCCTACTGGAACTACCTATCAAGGAGCACAGCAGCACCTGCACATCCAAAGGGGTTTCCTTAGATCTCAAAATTTAATTTTGTCTCTCTCTTTTCCAGGAATTCTCTCCAGCCCACTGAGTCATCAATAAGTATTCTTGAAGCATACAGAACTGAAGCATTCACAGAACACTCAAAAGCTTGCCTCTCTTTTCATCTCTACTGCTTCACAGGTAGTCCAAACTCTCTTTTTGAAAAGGAAGGATTTGTTCCATTCTTGACAGAATAAATTCATAAATAAGAGTGGCTTGCATTATTTTATTAAACAGGTGTAGAAAAATCCCTCATAACCATACAATTATTTTCCTTTTCTCAGAAGAAAAGGTGCAGATAGATCTCAGAACACAGGAACAGATGTTGAGGTAGCTCCAATGATGTTGCTCTGATACCTGCCAGGAAAGCGGCCTCCAAACAATTTCTGATTGGTGTAAATAAAAAAAAAAATGCATTTCAGGAACAAAAAAAAATGCATTTCAATCCAGGATGATTAAAAAATGAGAGATTTTCTGTCTAGTGGCTGAATAAACATGACATATGTATACAGTAATAAATTTAATTGTGTCTCTCTCTTTCCTCCTGATCCAAGGAAGTACAAATTGTAATATCTCATAAAATGATTAATATTGTTCTTACTGTTCTAATCACAGAAGGCTCATCTACTACAATATTGCATTTTTGTCTACAGATAATTGCCTTCCTTCAGAGAGTGGTCTGAATAATAAGCTGGAGTAATTAAAATAAACTGGCATAATTTCAGAGTGTATTGCTACTGTACAAAAGTAACCAGCAGGCACATTTTGGCGAAGTAAACTTTAGTATGACTTACTCACAGATGGCAAAGGCATTTTATGGCATCATAGTTTAATTCCTGGCAGTTTAGTATTCTGCAAAAATTTGTCTGGACATGTAGAGCTTGAAGAACGCGAATGAGGAATTTAAGTTGTTATGTATATGGCTGCACGGACGTATACAGAAAGGTCCCTACTCTCCAACAGAGAATCATCTGAATATTAACCTGTCAAAAAGCTGTGCAGCCACGTCAAAGGCATCTTTTTCTTTAGCTAGCACGCCCAGACTCTCAGCCTGGGTTACAACTGCCTGCAGAACTAATACAGTTCCATGATTCCTCATCCTGTTTTGGCATAAATCCAGCATAAATGATAGGCTTTAGGCTCATGCTTTCCCATAGTCAAGAGAAGAAATACAGGTGAAATTCTTTCTACTTAATTTTAGCCTTCTAAAACTTAAGCGTCTAGTTACCCAGGCTCTCTGTGACCCATGGAGCAGGAGTACACAAAGAACGCAACGCAAGCCTAACCTAAAATATTGCATCAAATAGATGGATACCTCATCTTCAAAAGGTGCCAATATCTTCCCACTGTCTGTGAGCAAGAACCTAGAGAAATGGCATAAGCCTGAACTTCAGATTTTTATAGGATTAACGTTAAGAAAAGCAAGCTTCTGTGTCCAGTCGCAACACCCCACAAAAGTACATTGTTCTTTACACCTTTTAGTTAGCACTCTATCTCTCTATCCACTCATTCACATTGATGCTGGGCATCCTATGTAGAAAGGCTGTACTCCGAGCCAGATGCTAACTCTAGATCCACAAAGCTCTCTAACTGTAAGTCATTCTCCCTTTTCTCCATATAATTTTATTATTTCCTGCTTTTGCTCCAGTTTTGCAACAACCTACTAAAACTATGATGAGAAGTAGACAGTTTTAATTTATCAGTCTTCTGGTATGATATACAAACCTAAAAATCAGCTCCTTACAGCTACTGCTTTCCAGTTTATAAATGCAAAGATCATATTGTACTTTTATTTTTGGCTCAGCATCATGTCAGAACTGGAAGGAGAGTTTCTTGCTTACAGATCTTTTTCCAGGTGTCTTTCCACACACCATAGAATGGCTTCCATTTATGGCAACAAGATGTGAAACTCTGAATTTTTGTATATTCAAATGTATTTTAAAACTACTCCATCTTTGCTATCATTTGTAATTCTACTGCCCATCATCTCAGGTCCCAGTTTTAGTAGTAGCAAACAATACACGCAACTTACTGACAAAATATACTGAATAGCATTGAGCCTACCACTACTTCCAGCAGTGAGACAATTCAATTAGCCAATTCTTAATCAATTCAATATGTGCCCTTTTAACGTTCTCTAGTACTATTTTTTTTTCAGGATATTTTGCAGTACTTTATCAGATCTCTCAGAAAAGTTTGAGGGTAGTTCATCTTTTCTCTTACTCCTCAAACTTCTAAAGTCATCAGACAAAAGAAACAGAAAGAGAAGATTTATTTTCCATAAAATAACTTTGGTATTGATTACATTCCTATGCCTTAATTGCTTTTTAATTGAATACTGTATCAGTTTTCCATTATTTTACATAGGATTCCTCACAGACTAACAGTCCACAGCTACTCACATCAGTTACATTCCCTCCCAGGCTTTTGGCTTTTCTCCAGGGAGCAAAGTTAATGGCTAGCCAAAAATTTTCTCAACAAAACCTCCTGGGATGCCTAAGTGAATTCGTCTGATCTTGCTCTTTTAAAATATATTTTCCTTGTAGAGAAAGTTTATTTTATTTTAAAGTTCTTAATTACTAGTGGACTGGAGGCTGGTTTATTATTTTCACCTCCTAAAAATACATCCTCCTTCTTCCCAGATACTGAACACAGATATTTATTGAACGCTTTTCCTTTTAATATATTAATAATAACTACATTATTAGCTGCAGTTCTAATAGTCTTACTGTAGTATTTTTCACCAATGTGCTAAAAAATTCCTCTCTTTGTGTACCTAGTTTGACCAGCTCAAAACTATTTTCTTGGTATCTTTATCTTCCTTTATTAATGCCTTTAATTGCTCTGCCAGTTCAAGAAGATAATTTCCTCTTCCTTATCCTCTCTGGGCCAAATTAAAGTGTTCTATTACATGGTTAGCCCAGACACCTTTCGGAGGTTATCTGCCACTGAAACCCTCCTCATTGTCCATCTTCCTAATATCCGATTTGGGATACTAAATTAACACAAAGTTAAAAGTATCTCCCAGATAATATTTCCATTTAAATTTATCACACTTTTACAGTATTTAAGGAAGCAAAATCAGCCATGATCCTAACAGCCAGTGAAGAGGACATTAGAGCCATGTGGACACTGCTGTAGGCCTCAGTACAGAGAACATCGGACATCAGTTGGAGGTGATAAGGCCGGCAAATGGGCAAAACTCCCTTAGCTTTGCCAGCTCCTTACTGCAAAAAAAATGCCTGATTCAATACAGGATGAAAACCTGAACATACTAACTAAATTCAGTGGATAATTTTTAATATTAGGTTTTCCTCCTAAATATGACATACTATGTCAAATTTCCATGTCATATTCACTAGTATCTTGCTGTTACACATCCAGAAGTGTAAAGCCCACAGATGGTCTGTAAATTTTTGAGTTTCTTGCTCAAATGATTTTTCTCATCTTCTTGTCTTCTCCACTTGTATCACATAGGGCAAGACCTGTACATTATAATTCCAAGAAAACTTCAGTTGTCTGCAGAAGTCAAACTATTTGTTGCTTTAGTTGTTTTTTGCCAGATAGTTTTGAACAGTTTCTGTGTATAATCCCACAAATCTCTGTGTAATTTAAATGGGCTTATTTCTCTCTGCGTGGAAGGGATTTCTGCTTCAAGATGCTCCTTCAGCTGCTCATAGTTCACCTTCCATGTTCCAAACATCGCTTTAATCTTTTTATTGACTACATATGTTCTTCACATTTGTTTTGAGATGCATCAAAAAAAGCTTTCATATGATCTTTTAATTCCTTTTAGTAGTGGCCTCTAACCAAGCGTTCATAGATGACAATCTGCCAGTGAGGATTTCTTTGAAACCTACAACTGAAGCCAGCAGCACAAGCACAATCCAATCCTGTCACTCTATGTTACTTGTTCAGCATTGTTGAAAGTTGGGATCACTGCTCATAGAAAGCTTCTAAATACTCTCCTGATTAGTGATTACCAATTCTACTTTCTGCCAGCTAGTAAAGGTATATTATCCATCTCTTTAGGATTTTCTCTGGGAATTTTGTCTTCAGTCATAGCAGATAAGGATGGTTTTGATTCTCGCATAGCTCACAAAGTATGCTGCTTTCCTTGCTTTGTAAGATAACATATTCTAACTTATTTGCTCTGTGCTGTTGGAACCCTAACCTGGTTCACTTAAATCTAGAACCAGCTCTGTGATTATAGGTTGTGAATTACCGTTTATATTATGTAGATATCTGTAAAATGCTGACGATGAATCAAATTTGCCTGAATCCATATGGAGACAAAAATGAAAACAACCCAAGGAGCAACAGTATATTGTGAGGTCGCATCAAGCCCTTTTGGTAAATTATGTTTAAACTACAATATACAGATACTCTCAAAAGAGAAAACCAAAACAAACCTGCTTCTTTCTAACCTCTATGTTAGGTACAGATGAAATACAATCCTTTGTGAGCTTAGCTAGCTCTCTGCCTTCAGGTAGCAAACTTGCAAGGAAAAGTGATAGAAAAATTAAATGCTCCTAAAATAAATTACATATTTGGAAAATGTGAACTACTAAACTGCTCATTATTTTTCAGATGATCTGACATGACTTTTCTGTTTCACAAACAATTGACTCTGTCCACTGAAGTCAGTTTTTGTTTAAATCTGGGGGCAGTAGAAACACAGAATTATTTGATAAATATTAATGCTCATTGTATCTGCTAATGAATTAGAAAGGGAAAGCTTGAGTCTTCAGTTTGTTCCTCCAACTTTGCAATGCAATTGAATGATGTGAGCAATGATGTAACACTGAATTAATCTCTATAAAGCAAGCCAAAAAGGAAAACACTCAGCTTCTGAGGGTGTTGTTCTTCTTATTAGAATTATAATTTAACTTAGTTTTGAATAAACATATTTGAAAATACTTATTCAGGAAACATGCATATATAAACTGCAAGGTCTGCAGCTGCTCGCTGGAACTAATGCTCTTCTCAGGATCAGTCCAATGGTTTGCAGTTCTGCTTTGACCCAGAGAGTCCTAAATCCTGACTTCGTATGCAAGAGCCCAGAGGCCTGTATCTGTCTGCTTGCACCAAGATGCACTGCATTTTTGGCTTTTAAGCAGATCCGCAGGAATACTGCCTCGAGTTTGGCAAGACACCTGAAAGGCAAGGATGACTCAACAAATTCTCACATTTTTACTTTTGCTAGAAAACATTTCATTAACTGCTCTGGTGAATGAGATTAATAACTTGCATTAAAGCTTCAATTTAGAGTCACTTCAGTCTTGAGGAAAAAATATTTAATTTAAAAATACAATCACTGATAAATGTATATCTAATGTACAAAACACACAGATGAGAATTACTCAAAAACAGAACAAATTTCTGTGGGAAATGTCAGCAGTTTTAAACCACTTTTTATTATTTCTGTACAAGTTTTTCAGTTTCTGCACACCCACACAAAATAAGCAAACAAAAAATATAATAGCCATGTAGAGACAACTCATTAAATTAAATCAGGAAATACAAAGCAGAACCTAAGCTTTCTATGGAGAGCTAACTATACAAAAATTCACTTTTAAATTAAAAAAAAATATTCAGTCCAGAACTCCTACTAGCTCTGACTCGTGTGACGTTCATCGTCTTTTTACTTTTGAGATTAATACCCACGATGGGACAGGTTCTTAGCAGTGTCAAATTCAGAGAAAAGAAAGATGCCTGTGAGTCACTTCTCCATTCCCTTGACCTAGGCTTTAGAAAGTGAAATGTTGCCGGCATTTCTGGTAGCGGTTCTCAGAGGAACCACTTGGTTGTAGAGGGGACCAGGTGAATTACAGTGTGCACTGACTCCACTTCATTTCCAGCAATGAGGAAAAGGAAGCCCCGATGCAGGTACAGTAATTCTGGTTTATTCTTTCGTTATCATTTTTGAAACAGCTTTAAATACTGCTAAGTGATTGGGCAGGGCTGCAGCACCACATCTCCCTCTTTGGCTCACAAATCCACGCATCCTTGTGTTGCCAAGAGATTTATCACTGCAGTGAGTCTCTCAGGGACAGCGACAGGCAAAGCTAAACTAATTCACGGGCTTTCCTCTGGAAGTCAGGTCTTCTGACCCAAGCTGATGAAGGTACCAAAGAACTCCATATTTCAGCCATTGCAAGTGCTGCAGCTTTCACTGGGGCTTTTGAAAGTCTCACTTGTATTTTTCATTTTAGATGGAGCGAGGGTAGTACTCAAGTTCAGAACATCATCTGATGGACCTGACAGTCTCCCCTCTGGCCATTCTCTGCCTCCAGAGCACAGAAATATGACCAAAGCTCAGGGGCAAAGTGTCAAATGCTTCCTCCCTGTCAGATGAGTGCAGGACTTGGAACAAGGTGGCCTAAGAGCAGAGGCTTGAAGGTTAACCTTGTAGATAATGGTGAATCCAGTCGTGAAACTAAGTCCGCTGCCAGGCTTACGCAGCATGAAAGACAGAATCAGTGGTAGAGTCCTGGAGGGGTATTGCTCCTCAGCACAGCTGGCTGCAGAGAACCAGATGTGATCTAAATGGGGCAGAGTGGGAAAATCCTGGTGTGTTTCAACACTGTGCCTCAGAGTTACTCCAAGAGAAGTACAGGAAATGGGAACTTTTTATACATGACCCCTTGCTCAGGGAGGCACCTGGGGTTCCAATCCAGCTCTTAGAGCAGCAGCTACAAAATGTAGTGATGTCTCCTGCCAGGATAATTACATAGCTCCAGTGTCACAGCTTTCAACAAGCAGAGTAATACAGAGGAATTGGGAACCTTAATGTGCAATATCATGTCATTGCTTCTTTGGAGGGGAGGGATAAATGAGGGATAAATGTATTTCAGATATACGGTATGTGCACAAAGGCTACCAGGTCCTGCAGGGAATCTTAAAAACAATTTTCTTGTGTTTGAAAAGCTCAGGGGCCTGGTTAGATCTCAATGACATTTTCATTTTCCTGATGGGAAAATAAAATGGCCCCAGCAGCGTAAACTCACACTCTTAATAAGTAACAGGCTTTTTAAAGCACATCTTATATGATGACATTTTATGCAGAGATCTAACTCATCAACTCAGAGAGCAAATAAGGATACAGAAAATGACAAGGTAGATACAGCACACATTAATATAAGGTGGCACCATAAAAATCACTAAGGATAGACTGGCCCCTTACACACAGGGGTAAACATGGAAATACTGTTGCAACCAATATGGGTATGCCAGTTTAGTGCTGGTGGGAAATGAGGTCTGAATCAAGCCTCAACAGCTCAAAACTTACTTATCCATAAACACTATCATTTAATACAAAGGCAAGGAACTATCAATGTCTGAACAGCTGTAAACATATGTTATTCAGTTGCTATGATCAATGCAGTGATTAGCAGCTTCAGCAGTTCTTGCTCTCAGTCTAAAATCATTTCTCCTTGCTACATACCTATCAGCTGGAGATCTCAAAGAGAGCTGGGTGAAGGCAGGTAGCAAGCATTCAAAAAAATCCAAAGGAAAAAACCTGTAAACATTTTAAACAAGAAAGCAGTAGATTGCAATCCTTGGCTTAGCTCTGTTTCTCTTCAGGCTAATACAGCTATGTGTTATACTCAAAATCAGTACGCATGTGTGTAATGAAGACCTTAGTTACGTAGTGAATAGCACATTTATGTATCAGCCCCTTGTACTGCTTTGAATTGCAAGATTCTAATTCAGTTTGGGCACTGGGTGTTTTCACATAGCTAAGGCCCTAATACATATATAAAGATGCGTGTGTTTGTATGTATTATATGTATCACACATACGTATATTTCAAACAGAATGTATCTCTAAGTAAACTCATTTAACTTTGGATCTAACACTTGAGGTCATCTCAACACACCTCAATCTACTTAAAGCGGGGCCAGCTTCACAGCTTTCTATCTAATTTATGTAGTGGATCTATGATCTCACCTTCTCTAAATAGATAATTTCATATATGTACATTTGCGAGTATATAATACAAATCCAATGTACTGCCTTTAAAGGACAGGTCTGGCCTGGATCTTGGAAATGCAGCATTGAGACAGAGACCCAAAATGTGTAACAGGTCTCTGCAAAGAGTCCGGAGGAAGAATCATGTGTCAGCACAGCAATGGTAGGACACTGCTTCCATTCACTGGTGAGAAGCAGAAGGAAACTGTCTATTGCAATATCCCAATATCTCCTTCTTGATGTATTCACAGTTACAATTAAATGCATAACTTGGAGAAGATTTTACAACACCTTCTTAAGCGCATTTGCAGAGGGCTGTAAATTATTTCTTTTTAAGTACAGTCATGATTCCAAGGGCATTTTTCATAAGAGCATTTCACACCTATTCTTTGCTGCCTCCTCTCCAACTTTATGCACATTTATTCTCACCCCTGCACCACCCATTCTTTATGCTGTTATATACATATAATATGTAAATTACATAGATGTTTTCAGAGGCTGGCAGGGAACCAGTCTAGGAGACTTGTCCATGTGAAAAATACTCTTCCCACTTCTTTTTTTTTTTTAAAGGCTTAGTTTTATCTTGGGTCAATTCCATGAATCACTTCTCTGCCTGGTCGCATACAAAGTTGATATGGCACAGCTAAAAAGGAGATGTGAGAATAGGAACACAGGGTAGCTGAGGATAGAAACTACTGCTGTTACCACTGTTTTCCAGGGACATGTCCACAAACACATTCCTGGGAGACAGCCCCTTCTGTTTCCTGTTTCTGATGGTTGGTTCTGATCCAGAACTGAATGACTGGGGGAAGACTTGTCACTGGCTGAGATCAGAGGTTCAAGGTCAGGCCCAGATCTGACTTTTTAAGTTTACGACACGTTTGGAATTGAGGATGTGAATGTGGTTGCAATGGAAGTAAATCAATTGACAGAGTAGTGGACAGAACCCACTCATCATCCATGGAAGACAGGTGATCCACAGAGCAGGCAGAGAACGAATGTTTACCCTGAAGGATTTATGGTGCCTGCTAGACTTTGGCCTGGAGAGGGTAGAACTAGCGCAGGCATCAGAGAAAGGATTTTTTATACCATTATTTGTTCTTGTCCCCCAAGGACATCAAGGGAAAGATTGGCAGACAATGAGGAGAGGTTTTTGACAGGCAAAAAGACAGATGATGTTTGGAGAGGCCTAATGTGGACATTCTTTGCAACAAACTTAAAATAAACCCCAAGAGAAGGATAGTCTAGATAAATTCAGATATCCTAGAATGACCACACGTTCTCACTGTACACACATGTCAACTTTTGATTTGCTTCACATATAATTAACAAGCATTTTAAACACTGTGTAGATTTTTTAGAGAGGTAAAATGAAAGATGCTCCCAATTTCCTTAGTAAGCCACTGCAAATTCCTCAGCACTAAATGATAATGCATGCAGTGTTTACAATTCCAGAAGGCTCAAAGTACATGCAAGGAAAGAGATGGGAAAATACACACTGAGTGTTTTGCAAAATGACTCATAAATAAATGATTCTGATTGAATCGTTGTGACTTGAATGTTTAATCTTTCAATCTGTTTTCCTTTGGGAAAAATTCTTGAGCAAGCCATGGGTGAGAATATCAAGGTTTGAGTCTAGGGATGCTAAGATTTTCTCACCTCACTCAGACTGTTAAAAAGGTAATTATTTGTTTCAGGTTTGGCTGGATTCATTGCATATATCTGTTCAGAAGTTTCTATTTTACAACTACAGGAGTCATCCATTTCTTATGTTGGTGTGACAGTGGTGCAAATGCAATGACTGTAAGGGAGTGATTGCTGCGCTGTGTCGCTGTAAGTGAGACCTCACTTCATCTCAGAGCTAGCTCAAGAATTCTTACTTCAAGCTTTTTGCAATTATTTTCTACAAAACAAAAAAAGGAATACACTGGAAGCCTACCGGCTTTTCAGTATTTTAATATCAACAAATGCATTCTCCTGTGTTACCTACAAAACTGCAACACAGCAATCAAACCTTTTTTATTTATATCAAATCATCATAAGCACGCCTTCCATTCTTTTGTTAATGTTGCTGGTGTGATTGTGTACAGCCAACCTGCTTACACTCCTTTGGCTGAAAAAGCCCCTAAAGTCCTGTAAGTTATAGACATATGGTATTGCAGCTATCTCATTTAGTTTCAATGTTGGATTAGGTGCGTAAACCAAAGTGCCAGGATTATAGCCCTAGCTAGACTTTATACATATAACCTGGCATGCAGAGGCTTGGCTGACCTATGCAGAAGATAAAACACCAATAAGCAGTATGCACATGTATGTGTTCATGCACATGTTGTATACAAAGACAGGATAATAGGAATCTTTGCAGAAAGTTAAACAATTCATTTAATACTGAATCCAAACTTTTAAAATTTAGTTCTGTTTCTAAATTACAGGAAAAATGTTATACTTGGCCTTACAGTCTTCATCCTACTGGACTTCAATTAGCATTACAATATTCTGCTGAAAAAGCTTCAGAATAAAGTCCTTATCTGGTAGTACTTCCTCTATCAAGAACCCCCCTACCCACTAAACAGGTTATGGCAAAAATTACTTCCCAGTTCTACCAATTAGTCCTACCACATTTGTCTCCTTCATTCTCTTTCTAAAATAGCAGTGATTTCAGCAGTCACCAGCATGCACTTCTTAGGAGAACTGCATTCCCTCCTACTGCATGGACCTCAGAGTCCTTAAATAACACAGAACAAACAGCAATCTCCGCTATATACCGTAGACAAGAGTCCTGGGAACACACCACAAGGTGGGCATATTAAAGCACTCATACAGTTTATAAACCCAGTATTGGGTGGAGAGGGACATTAAGAAGTACAAGCAAAGGAGAAAGGATATTTTAAATATAGGATCTGAAAAATATTGAGGTTAAATAAAGTGGAGAAATGTTGCTTGAAGGACCATATTTTGTTTAATCTACCAAAAACTTTCTCCTTCTGGAGCTGCTGTAAAAATGTATGCTCATGGATACTCTTGTTCTTGTCATAAGTGTGTATGCACAAATACACTTAATTGGGTGTGCACAAATACACAGCAGTACATACGAATACTTCACAAACACAAATACACATGCACATGGAAAGTGAAAGCAGAGTGAAACTCCATCACCAAGCCATAAAATATCAGAGATATTACATGTTCTGAAGCCCTCACACTGAAAAAGGAGTTTTAACTAAAGAAGAATATAATGATTTCATGCCAACTGCATAATACTGGTACTTGCAACGTAATTTGAAAATCTTGATAGAAGGCCATAGAGAAGGTTAGAGCGTCTGTTGAAAGCGCCTCTGTTACATTTATGGATAGGAAAACTGAATATCTCAAAATCTTCAGCAGGTGCATGTTCTCATGTTCTTCTGACAAAAAGGGGTGCAGTTTCACCACATACAAATAAAAGGAGCAGCAGAAGCCACTGCAAGGTCTAAACTGATTACTTGAGTAATGTTTCAGGTAACCTATAAGCCACCGAAGCCTGTAAGCAGTATCTCCTAATCAAATCAATTCAGCTGAGTTTCTGGGGATGAAGCTTGCTTTCCCACCACACTCTTTCATTTTTCAAACTTCATGTCATGCTTCACACTTTCAAGCAAAGGAATTCCGCCCGCAGCAATTTTGGGTAAACAATCCCATAACACCTTTCTGACTTCCAGACCACAGGCCTCCTCCTTGAGTTGTCCTTAAGCACAGACAGTCCCAGAAGGACAAACAACACATGTGCAAATAAATTACTAGAAAGACTTTCCATTTTAGGCATTCCAATAGAGCCTGGATGCATCCTAATGTGCTCAAGAAATGAGTAACTGAAGATGGGCAGCCTTGGCAGGGACTGACTGATGTGATGGCATGGTGAAAGTATAGCAGAAATCAGCACTGTCATTTGATTCATTTTTTATTGTGGCCTGGCTGGCTGAAAGCAGTACACCACTTCTAGCTATTCCAGATGCTATATACCATCTTTGAGGACAGTGAAGGGACACTATATTCCACCTAGATATCTATTTTTGCCTGAATAGCCTAAAGCCAGATTACTCTTCTATGCTTCTTATTTACATTTCATATTGAGCAGATATTCTTCCCCTCCCCCCTGCCATGACTCCCCTTTCTCACTGCTAGCACAGACAGAACAAACAAGAAAATAAAGGTTTCATTATGACTCTTTCTAAGTCATGACTGTATGCAGTGATTCAAAAAATGTGTAGATGTGGCACTTCGGGATATGATTTAGTAGGCATGGTGGTGTTGGGTGGATGGTTGGACTTGATGATCTTAGAGGTCTTCTCCAACCTATGATTCTATGAGTCTACAATTCTATGATTCCTGGCACTCTGGGGGTAGTTGGTGCTGCCTGTTCATCAGGGCATCTCGTAGTGTTACTGTCTAGCCCAATAACAGGCTTATATTAAAAACTCTCATATTGGTTTAGTGAGCTAGATAAAATTTAGCAATCGTTTTTATCATATAGCTGTTTGGTTCTCCAAAAAATCTGGCTGTAAAAACCTACAGTGCTTAGATGACTGGCTATCAGTCTTGACCTTCAGAGGTGAGGTTATAGAAAACTGTATAAATATTAAAATTAGAGGTGAGGCTGACCTGCAAAGTTCATACTCAGATCTCATACCAAACTTGCCCAGCACTTCAGTGCATTGGGAATGACTGATTTGGTTTGGGACCATCTCTAATTAAAAAAATATATGTATCTAATAATCTCACATCATTCCCACTGCTATTTTTGCTATGTACCTTGCCCTAGGTCTCTCTCACTTATTTCAGAAGCCTGAGTCATACATTTGGGCTTTGGGGAATTGAGAGTTACAGTACAGTCAACTAGAGCTCATAATGAATATATAGTATCCTTAGGAGAGACCATGCACTAGCGAAGAGCAAGAGAGAAGCAAAATATAGCTGCAGCTGAGAATCTACACAAAAGCCAGCAGACAAAAAATACAACTAAAGTGAGCAACTGTCTCTGTAGCTAGGAGGCAGAGAAAATGCAACCAAGATGTTCTCATGGATAAGCAGTGGAAGAAACGACAGTAAGCATGAAAGGGCCACCAGAGCGGCATGAAAGAACTGGCTAATTTATTCAAGAAGAAAGGAGAGAGTGTTACCTGTTTCCACCCATGTGAAGCTTCTGTGGGCTTATCTCTTTGGATTTGTGTGCTTCTCTCCACCCTTTGAATCAGTATCTACCTCCCTCACCATGGGTCCACAGCAGGACTCCAACTTCTGGGCCTGCAATGTTATGATAACACTGGGTAAAACAAACAAACAAAAAATCTGGCATATGTAATGCAAGTCCAGAGTTATGATCCAAAGCGACAGCAGAGAGTAACTACATTTTAGTTAGTGGAAGGACAGTTCGTGAGCTAAAACACCACATAATGTAAAACCCCATGAGTATGAATTCAGTGAAGTTCATTAGAAACATCACGTCTCGCCATCCTTTGCAGATGATAATTTATCTGCTGCCTGTCGATAGGCAGAAACCAAGCTGCGTAACAGAATCCACGACAGAGTAATTTTTCTTATCACCTGACAGTTCATCTAGATTTGAGGAAACAATCCCAATAATATGTGGAACTTCACAAACATACTGAAAGCTTCTGTTAAGAATTTCACCTTCAGCCATTATGACTAATTCTTCTCTTCTCTGCCCTATAGCCAATAGTTACATTTATATGACATGAGACAGAATATCAAAATCAGTCTAGCCTAAAATGATAAGATTCACAGTTAGGATTACCACAAGCCAGACCCTTCCCTGATCAAAACATTCCATTTATTTAACACAACAGGTTCACATCAGGTCAGGATCTTCCATGGTAATGATTTTTACGTTACGTGAAAAGTTGAAAGTATCACTAAAAACATTCTCAATCAGGATCTTTTGGCATCTTCAGGAAAAGGCAAATTATGTTTGAGGAGAGTGGTCAGAAAATTGATTTATTTTTCCTATAATGTTGAGATTATTTTTTACATTTCCCATAGCATACTGATTTTTTTTGTGTAAACTATCCCAAAAGGATTTCAGTTTTCTAAGAGAAAACGAAAACTTCCCAAATGAAGTACGTGCATTCTGAAAACTCACCACAATTTTTTAAAAAAACACTTCCTTTAAAAACAATTTATAAGAATTTTTCAAGCCAATTCTACTACTATGTAAAGAGAGCCAGTAGTTGGCAGGCAGCTTCCTGGAGTTGTTTCTATACACAGTGCAGCGTGTAAATGATAAAAAGAACTGTAAGAGGGAGGCAATCCATGATTAGCTTACTGTAACACAAATTGATGATAGATGAAAGGAGGAGAACGTATGGTATAAGTAATAGGGACCATAAAAAGACTAAAAAATAATAATAAATAAAGACTCTGAATTTCTGCGGAGATAATTTGTGTAGACATGCAGGAACTGTTCACTGAAATCAATGGAATGAGGCAACAGAGGTAAAGGACACAGAGGAGAAATGGAAAGTGTTCGTAGGTAAATTAATGTATACCCAAAGGGCTGTGAGCTACCTAGCAATAAATATGTTTAGAGTGGGGGGAAAGAAGCAAATGGATGACCTACGCAGTGAAAAGACTAATCAAATGTAAAGAAGAGGCACATGCAAGGAATAAGATAAAAGATCCAGAGGAAAGTGATGATGTTTATAAATGTTCAGGACTTCTACTCACTAAGGTTATTAAAAGATGGTGGGAACATGCTGGTTGCTACCTATGCACAGTCAGGTAGGAAAAAGGAAACAGGGAAGAGGAGGAGGAAAAAAGCATTGATCTGAGTGACAAGAACGGTGTCAAGGGACTGAAATGCGCCCAGTGTTTGCTGCTAGCTTATTATTGCTGAAGTATTTTGTTTTTAATACCATTGGTGGTGTAAAAGCCAGAACTCAACCCCTACTGAAACTGGTCTTTTTTAGAACATTAAAAAAGTGGTAAACTGTTGTTTTGTCCCATAAAATATCAAAGACTCTCAAGAACATACCACAGGCATAGGCATGCAATTGAAACAGAAGGACACTTCTGCCCATCCCCTTTCTGCTCTCCCATTCCTGCACAGTTTCAGCAATGGCTGTGAGGTGAGGGTGCAAGGGAAACCGATGGCAAAAAAGTCATGGCATTTTCATTGGGGTCAGGGGTTGTAAACATCAACACTTACTATATTCTAGTCATGCCAGATTATGCTAAGGTATTTGACACTAAAATTGTAATGATGCTTCTGCACAGAAAACCTCTGCCATAGCAAATGTAGGGCAGGGGGAGACATGTAGAACTCATGTGAGGACTGGAGTCTTAGCTTAGTCGGATGGTACCCGAGAGGGATCTATTGGCTACCTCTATTGGTAAGTTACCTGAGCTTGCAGGCCCAGAATCTCAGCAGAAACTAATCTGAAAGGCATTTCTGTAAGCAGTTTGATGTCAGTGTTTATGAAATGTGGGGGTTTTTTGGGGGGTTATTTTTTTTTTTTTCCTTAGGAATCTATTCTTTCTGTGTTAGGGGGAAAAAAAAAAAGACAGTGTAAGATCTTTAGGAGAAATTAAAATATTGGAAATAAAAAAAGAAAAGAATTTCTGAATGTATTAAGACATACAAAAGAATTTAGGACCAAAAAGAATCAGTAGAAATTATTCTACTTCTGTGTTAGAAACTAATAACATGTCAAGACTACATTGTGAAGATCTGGCTAGCTTATTACAGAAAAGAGTACTGGCAGACGAAGAGGAGGTGACACTGGTAGGAGTCAAAATGAAAGGGGATCAAACCTTTCAGTTATTCAACAGAAAGTTTGACAAATATTATCTGAATTCTCCTGTCAAGTCACAAGTGTTTGGAAGCCTTTATACAGAAAAAAAACATAGCAGAGATTATAATTTAGGTAGACAATAGAAGTTTACTGAGCTGAATGCCATTCAGAATTAGAGAGGACACTGCTGAGCTAAACAAGCAACTGTGAGATAGAACACCACGCATGCTCATAATAAATGATCAATTAAACTAAATATGCTCTCTGAGATCTGACTGTACAGTGCAGATTTCACACTATGTCTGACAAGGTTGCACAAAATGTCTGTGGTAGAACAGCAGACGTTTTGTTCCTCTGCATCCTGTTAGCCCCAAGTCCAACGAGCAGCTTACACAGGTTTTGGGTCAGCCTCTCCGCAGTGCTACACACACATCCCCGAGCACTGCAAGGCGCAGTATTTGGACTTCTCTCCTATGCACAGTTCTCCCACCTTGACCTCACCAATCTGGCAAGCCTTTTCTTCTTCTCTCATCTGCTCACTCTCTTTGTCCTTGGTCCCTCAGTGCTATGGAGGAGACAGACACCTACTCCACAGCTCCTGCCCTCAAAACCAGCTCCTTAACCTCACCTTCACATCTCCAACCTCATCTTTTCTGCAGTGGCATCTGAAACCACTTCTCCCTCTGACTGGATCCCAGGCTGTTCATCCATCTGTATTTATTTCATTCTTTTAAAAGTTGCAGGCTCTTTAGTGATGATTTTTAGAAGTTGTTCACAGGTTCACAAACTTTCCTCCTTCCACATATTTAAATTCCCTCCCAAGGGTAATTTGACTGCATTGCTTATTTATTTATTTCCTCATCTATCTTTTAGGAAAAAAATAAATAGCTTTGGCTGTTAAGGGTAGAATAATCCCTTGATTTATGACCTGGATTAAGGGATATTTTGTAAGTAATATGTATTGCATAAAGTCAGAAGAAAGAAAAAAAGAAGTATGAATACTTGAAAATATATATTAACAATGCTTTTCAATGTCAGTTCTGAATATTGTGGTTTTTGCAGGCTCCAGTTTGCGATGCCTTGAAGAAAGGATTGAGAAAGGCAATCAAATGAGGGAAAGGAAGTAGACCCAACAGTTACTTTGGTAATTATTGTCAATCTTCATTAGAAAACAAAAAGAAAACAAACTACAGAAAGCAAAATTGTTATGAGGTCAAATATCTGCAAAGTGTCAAGTGAGGGTAACCACAATCCAGGTTAGTTTTCAGAAAGACTGATACCTTGCCTCGGAGAGAAAAGAAATCCCACTCATTTAAATGGAGGATTCTAGAAATCAGTGATAATATCTACTAATCCTTCCTTCATCAAAGCAGTGATGGAAGGAGACATTGCAGTGTATCATTTAAGTAATGTCTTCCCATGTTTCTCAAAGCTGAGAGTAAGATGTAAAAACACTCTATGTTCAAGTACATCTGTTAGAGTACAGCTTCTGTGTCATACAAAAAGACATCTATTCATACCTTATTGCCCTACTGGAGAAGGACTTGCTATATAGTTCTCATTACGCCATAAACTTTCTCTCTCTTACGTGGAAAATTAGTTTTGCCCCTTCTGTTGATACTAAGGAGTATAATGCTTACATTATTTAATTCATGTTTTTAGAGGAATTTAATGTGTTGCTGAAGAGTTCCCTAGAACTTCATAATTGTATGAAGAGATCAATCACTCATTCTGTGGGTAGGCTTCAGGGGGGAAAAAAGAAAATAAAAGACAAAATCAACATCTACTGATTCAATGGCTGGAAAAAATATTGATCAGCTGGGTCATTCTCTAAGCTCATTTCATTCTCTGTGTGAAAGAAAACAGCAGACTTTTAGGAATAAAAGATACTCTAAAGGCAGCATCTTAATGCATCTCCACAAAGCGACATGCTTTAAATCCTTAAGGAGCACTTAAGTCCTCATTTTTTAAGCCATGATTTTAATACAGCTTTTGCATGGGCACGTAATTATTGCTTTATACTGCAGTACCAGCTAGAAGCAAGAAATAGAGTTCAGCGTGGCTAGGTGCTGTGCTAGCATTAAGCCTGGCTTCCCACTGAGCGGCTGTCAGTCTGAACGGCCAAACCAGGATAAAACGAGAGGACATATTTGGCAAGCCACTTCACAGACATGGAGCAGACCCACTGAGAGGCTGAATGGCCTGACCAGGGTGACACTAGGGACCTGATTCCAGCCAAGAATACAATGCAGATTTCCCAAGCCAGTGACTAACACAGAAAACATCCCTCCTTTCCATTGCACCTATGCTCACATTTCCAGTAACACCTCAAAAAAGGCAGAGTTTTAGTGGCAGGCACTTCCATTACTTAGGAGTCGGTGGCAAGTTAGAATTACAAATGTCAGGCTGGGTGATAAAAGTCCTTTCTCTCTTTTGTTTCTCAGAAAAAACAGAGACATCTTCAGTCCAACTGTGATGTGTCATTTTGTCAGATGGTGTCACTTGGCACTCTGGAGCAGCCAGAGCCTGCGTGACTCAGCACTGAAGCACAGCAGAGCACCTGGCAGTGCATGAAAAGGGGGAGGAATCTGGAGAGAAGGAGACACTTCATTTTAATAGGACCTGAATACAAGCTTTTGCCTCTGGAAGAACACATCACATTTCTTTCCACATCTGACTCCCTCCATCACCACGAAAGTACTCTTCTGCACAGCTGGAGTACTAATTAGAGCAGTGCTTTCAGGTCCTAACTAACCACACGTGTTGTGACTCTGCCCCAGGAATGAGACATAATCAAGAGCTAACTAATGCTTTTGAAATATTGCAAGATGGATGAAGCATAAGCAAGAAGAGTCAGGAATTACCTTTGAGTCATGTGGTTGCTTTGAGAGGAAAGGTCTCCTGGCCTTCAGGAAATTCCTGACCTGCTTGATCATTTTGGCCTGGGAACGTGAAAGGCGAAATGTGACTGTGAGATCTCCCTATTTCCAGTGGTGCCTCTTAGAGTTTTTAGCAGCACCAAGTTATAATCTATTTGCTGAACTGGAATACGAGATCTGTGGTCATAGTGTGCACCCTTTTAAATTGGAAAGAGAGGAAGCAACATTTGTTAATAGTGTGTGGGAGGAAACCCTTCCTGACAGTAATGGGCTCTCAGCTCTTCCTATTAAAAGCAGAGCAGTGTCCAAAGTAAGCTTCAAAGCACCAAGTTCAGGGAAGGATATTCACTTCATAGAAGAAGAGAGAAAACAGGAGGAAGCAGAACAAATGTGAAATTCTCCTTCCTTCTCAAGCTCTTCTCTTGCTGATGCTCCCTGCAGCCATTAGCAGCGACAGGAACTCAAAACCAGTCTTTCACATCCTTCTTAGGCAAGATCACTGCTCCTTGCTTGACTTTGAGAAACCATCTTTTAAAATCACAGCTAGAGAGAAAAGCCATGATGTGATCTGTCCATCATAGCAAGTCATTCAGGAAGAAACTGCAGCTTTTCACTTTTCAGCCACTGGTTAGATTTTCTGATGCCTTGTGGCTCACGTTGGTGGGTTAAAAGATTATGAGACAATACATTTTGGGGTGGGTTTCTTGGCTATTCAGTCCATCCACAACCCTAAATTTCTGGTTATTATTGAAATGGAGGAACACTATCACCCATAGGCTCTGCCAGGGAGACAGAGAAGTAGGTGTCTACCTACGCTGCAGATCCGCATTGCAATTACAGGCGACATAAGTTTCCATCGTTTAGTTTGTAGCAGTAGCTATGACAATACAGCAGTGCAGGCTGTGGCGTGGTAGCAAGCCAAGAAAGTACCCAGAATCCCAGTGCTTACTTTCAGACCCTGTACAGTTCTTTTATTTTCGTTGCTACCTGCACTTGCTAAATTAGATCTAAAGCAAATACAACTACACGAGCTGCAAACAGACCTTGGGAACGTGGAACGAGCATACCCTCAGGCAGGGGAACGTTGGGAATGAGAACAACCTTTGGTAGCGATGTTCGTTTCTAAAAATAAGTGCATCACAGCTGACAATAAACATTTTTGCAAAGCGTTGCTTTCAGATCCTAGATTGGAACAGCTGGATGCTCACTTTTTCGCTTGTAGAGTCAGTCTTTGGATTTACAGAAACACCTACCCCAAAACTCACCAGCTACTGGAAAATCGACTGTTAAAGTATTTAATGTTTGTAAAAAATGTCTGCCAATTAATTCTTTTCAAAAGAATTTTATCCCTCCAAACAGAGATAGGTGAGCTTTATTCTGATGGCTTTTGTGAACATCTATTCAGATTAAACCTGTGAATTCTTGCAAATCTGGCATTTTTTGCCTGCTTGTTTCCTTCTGAGGTTTTCAATGTTTGCTTCTTCTTTTTTGCTGAACCACATGGAAATATAGAAAAAGAGAGAAAATATCAGAAGTTTTTCAGTCATGGGTAATAACACATTTCAGGTCTGGGCTGAAAATTTCGGTCAGTTCTAATTTCATCTGAACAAGTTCATCCACGTCTATCAGCAACCCAGGGATGGATAAGCTGCAACAGCCAGTATACATAGGAAGGAGAAGTGACTGTTGTTACAGATAAGGATTGTACCAAAGAAACCCTGGATTTATAGCTAAGAGACTGGCAGTGTTTCTGTGTATATGTGCTTGCACAGTTGCACTTTTGATTGGTAAAGACAGTTACATCTGTAGTCCCTGTTTTCTTGGTGCTGGACTGTGGGTTTCTTATTATTTCTGCAGCTTTGCTTGCACTCACAGACCACAATTCAGATTGCAGTGATGATTACTAATTTCCAGTTATACAGGGGAGATACGGTGCTGCAGAAAAAACCAAAAGCTGTGTTACAAAGTAAAGAAAATATAATTCTTATAACTGCTGTCTGTTGATTTTTCTCCTTCAGTTCTTTTATCTTTCTAATTTGGTGAGAAAAAGGATGTTTAAATACAAGAACAGAAAAAATAATTTAAAAAGTAAAATCAAAACTGAAATCCTGTGCTTATATATAAACATAACCAAAGGCATAGATATATTTCTAAAATATGCAAATATCCTTGGCAGGCCTACATGCAGTGTTTCGGAGATACTATCTTTATACATTTAGAAATAGAAGGAAATTAATTTTTGAGGCTAGTCTTTTTTAATCTGTGGTGTCAATTAAGACACCTTACTTACATTATTCTGCAATCTTTTTTTAATTTGTTCTGACACTGAATCTACACGTAGCAATACTAAGCAGAGATTTTCAATACTGGTCTTAGATCAAAGCCCCAGCACTGCTGATGCACTCAGCCCTTGTTTCTGTGTAGAGGCTGGCACTGGGGCGAGCCATGCCGGCTGAACAATCACTTCTATAGGCAAAACAGCCCTTCTACTCCTAAAATGGTTGGCCTAGTAGGATAGGAAGGATTTCCACCAACACAGTCTGTGCAAACCATGTCCTTTTGATCTGCAAGGCTGACAGCTAAGAGAGTTTGTGTAAACAATATTCTTTAATCTAAAATCCTCATTTTTGTGCAGTGGTGAAAAGGCGATAGCCCTTCGTGCTAGCACTTTGCCAGACATCAGGCACATGTTCTGGTACATATGTAGTGTCTACAGAACAAAGAGGTTTCCACCTGGAATCCTACAGGTTGATTTCAAGCAATGTGCATGTATATGCATCTATAATTAGCCTTGTTGATTATTGTTGTTATTAAGGTGTAATTTTTCTTTGAGTTAAGACTCAACATCCTAGCACCACATTGCACTATTGCTCTCCAATCCAAGAGGTTTTCCTTGGCATCTTGCCAAAATTATCTTTTTTTTTAAGAAAGCACAGATTATGTCACAGATTACTTCACTATCGATGGGTGAGAAGAATCTGGTCCTTGATTTGTTCAAGCGTGACTGCAGGTAGGATGCTACACTACTATGGATAAGCGGTGTAGATAGAAGAAAACCAGTTTTTGCACTGTGTATGATCCACCTGAGCGTTGGAAGAGCACTCACAGCCCATTTGCTGTAGGATAGGAAAGGAGAGGCAGTGTCTAGATCTGTGACTCCACACCTTGCTGTTGCTACCAGCTCTACTGCATGGTCATATCATAAGGATTTTCAAAGCCCTTGAAAACATGTACAAGCCTCAGTTTTCTCCTAAGCTCTGAAGGAATTTTCCTTTCTATCTCCATGTTCTTCGTAAGAAAGCAGTTCTTGGAAGAAAATTACTTTTCTTAGACATTTAGTGTGCTCTTATTCAGCAGTCAGCAAATCCATGTCAGGGAAAAAATACAGGAAATCATTATTTATGCTTTGATTATTCATGTTTTCTGTAGGATCAGAATGATAAAGCAAGACAACGTCCACTTATTTTGATAATGCTCACTTGATTGGTGTCCAAATATTTGTAAAACATCTGAATTTTATTAGGCAGAGGTCCCTCAAAAAACTTACTTCCATGAGTCAGACAAATGCTTTGATTATGTCTGCTGTCACTTTTTTGTTGTTTTGCATGACTGCTTTGAACCTTTGAGTCACTGAGAGTCACTGCACAACTATTCTGCTATGTCTGACAACAATGAGATGTCTGCTACTCCTGTGCCACCTTAGTTTGCCAGTAAGAGAGGGATTTTCAAATGGTGCAACTGGTGAAACATGTATGCAGTGAGTCCATTCCCACTTTATAAATATATTTTGTCTGAAATAAAAATATGTGAAAAAGCATACATGGTGTTACTTTGTGGTGCTTTCTTTACACTGTCACAATGCAGGTTAATACTTTGATTCAAGGACAAGAAATTGCGATAACAATGTGGCATCACATTTTTTTTAATCAAATAAATTGGCATCCCATTGTATCAATTTAAAACACACATATATCACTGTGTAGGACTCACTTATACTACTAAACTTTTGCTGTCAATTTGTTTCAAACTACAATTTTTTTTGCATAGTATTTTCCTTTTACTGCTTAGAGAAAAGAAATCCCATTAGTAGCTAATGTAGTTGTGAAGGTTGAGGTATGGAGGTGTGGACTGAAATCTCACCCAAAATAGTAAGAATTTTTTAATTGCCATTCATGGGCTTTGGGTTTCAATTTGGGTTTCACAGGATGTTCTTTTGCCCAGAAATATTCTAGTAATCCACAGCTAAAGGAAAAAATGTCCATTATGAACCAATGTAAAGTCAGGAAATTGATTTTCTGCTGTACTTTTAATGACATCTTTTGCAATTGCAGCCAGTAACCTGAGCCATAGGGGCCATTGGTGTCCTAGGTATTAAGCAGAGGCACAGAAACAGCATATGCTAAAATACTCAGGCTCCAAATAAACAGGGCAGACACAAAGCCGGGAAGCTTATAAAGTATCATCTTCTGGGTTTTTAAACCTCAAGCAATTAATAGTGACTCAATAATTTCAGACCCTGAAAATACTTACTATGAAAGTGGATCCTTAACTTCTATTAATGTCTTAAACACTTTTTCAAAGTGTTACGTTAGCAGGTTTGTTTAAATTGACACCAGTTTAACTCCAGATAAAAGCTGCAAGCAGAGACTAAGAAAAAATATCCTTGATAGTGCTACTGGGCCACTGGTAAAACAAATTGTGAGTCTTGTGTCTCAGAGTGCAGCCAAGAAATACATTCAGGAGAGGTACCACTATTTTATTAACTCTGTGTGTGTGTGTGTATTTGAGGTCTTTCAGCCTTAACTTGACCTAACACCAGCACAGAGACCTGAAAAACTTCCTTCTTTCATAAATAACACTTTAAAGACTTCTTCATTTAAAACAGTTTTGAAAGATTGTTATTGCCTTAATAATGCTGTCTGTTTATTTACACTAGGTTTTTTAAACATTGGATTGTATTTTTAGAGTGCACCACATGGATAAACACAGATACATCTTTATCTCTACCTTGAAATAACAGGCTGGGCTTTTTTAGTATAAAGCACCATGAAAGTGCTAGGAGAACACAGTATGAATAAAATTGCTATTTGCTTTCCTTTGGCCATGATGATAATTTCTTTTAGCAAGTTTCCATGTGAGATATTAATTAGATTATTCCCTGCCGCTTGCTAGGTCAGTAAAATGAAAGATGGTGATGTGTAGTCACTACAAACCAGGATTTCACAACCACCAGGATTTCACAACCAAACTGAATTGTTTCCTGGTAGGGTTCTGTCTTAGGCAGCTCTCTAGCATGGTGGCTGACTCGACAATCCGGATTCCCTTTAGGAATGGGGCTGGTATGACATTGCTATGACTGACCAAATGTAGTGACCAAAGATATTTCCTGGAAAAATGCAGGAATTTCTGCAATCACTATTTTCTTCTCAAAAGGAAAAAGTCAACGTCAAATATATATACTGTGCTAGTTTCAGCTAGGATAGAGTTAATTTTCCTCTCAGCAGCTGCTGTGTTTTGGATTTACTATCAGAAGAGTGTTGACAACACTGATGTTTCCAGTTGTTGCTATGAAATCAAGGCCTTTTTCCAGTCTCCCATATTCAGCTAACGAGCTGGTGTGCAGGAGCTGGGGGGGAGCATCACCAGACAGACAGCCAAGCTGGCCAATGGAAATATTCACGCTCAGTTTATGAATGGGTGTTGCCCAGAGGGCAGGAATCTGCTTCTCTCTTTTCCTTAAGTTCAAATCCCCTCTTGGGTGAGAGTTCAAACTTTTCTGGGAATTCAGTCTTTTTCGGGAGTTTCACAACATTCACGAAACTTACAGTTTTCCAGGTTCCACAATCACTGCTCAGGGACTGGCTACAAATCAGTCACCAGGTGGTGAGAAAATTGTATTGTATATGGTTTGTTTTGCATATTCATTATTATCATTATTATTATCATTATTAGTAGTAATATTTCCTTTGTTGTCTTATTAAATTGTCCTTATCTCAACCCACGAGTTTTCCCTTTTGCCCACTTCTCCTCCCCATTCTGCTGGGGGGGAATGGGGAGGGATGAGCGAGTGGCTGTCTAGTGCTTAGTTGCCAGCTGCCAGGTTAAACTGTGACACATACGCACACAGGTAAACACACAGATGCAAATATATGTATGTTAAATGTGAAAACCTGAGATTAAACCAAAACTTTTCAAATTTTTCTTTGAAATTTTGAAAGTATAGATGTTTCAAAACAAAATCTTTGTCCTTCATTTCAGCATTTGTGAAGAAATATTGCCATGACAAATGCTGATATTCGAACCTTTCTCATCTCTTTTTGAGAAGAAAATGTGTCAATATATCAACATTTCCCATGGGACAGGGATTTTGAACAGTTCTAATCAGTGTAATTTTCCGTAGCTTTTCCTCTGACGTTTGTATCTGTCTTCAAAACATCTGCTGCTGGTTTTCTGTCATTCAGAAAAGAAAAGCATGGATTCAGGAGATAAGGAAGGGACCTCATGAATTAATCTAATCTGTCCTCTTTGGTATCATGTAAACCTGATATATGTGTTGTTTTGTTATCAAAAATCACTCTTTGCAACAATCTACTTTTTCCCAGACTGGAAAGAGTCATAGTGTGTCATCCTAAATTCGTATTTGCTCTTTCATCACCAAGGAAGGATTCACCTTGCCCAATCTTGTTATCTGGAAGTTAGGCACCTAGATGAAACTAATTAGCCATTCTCTGTCAACAATCACAGCAGAGAAAGAGTTGTCTATCTTCCCTCGACATCAGTAGGCACTGACAGAGAAAGATTTATCCATTGTAGAACACACAGAAGGACTCACCTCCCCAGTGTTAGTTTTCTCCTCTGATTATCATGGGAAAAGTAGATGAGATTAGATGCTTACCTGGAGATTAATTCTCACTTAGGTCTTCCCCTAGACATGCTCATTTTATGTACTAAAGAATGATGCGACTTTTACTGTGAGGTTCAGTATTAACATCTTTTACCTTTTGGTATCTCCTTTCGCCTGAAAACTTCTTAGTACTTTGTAACTCCTAACTGGGAGTAAGATATGACTTTTTTATAGTTAGTCAGGCCAAATATTAAATAGAAATGGCATCACAAAATTTAACATTCAGCCTTTTGCTACTGATGTTATCAGTCCGGGACAATTAAGGGAGGAGACAATGGAATTAAAACATCTTGCATCATCTTTTGCATAAGAAGGTATTGGCAAGGTGTCAATCCACAGGCAAGTCTCCTCAAATAATAGAATTAACACTTTAAAAGAGAACGTTCATGAAAGCTAAAGGGCAAAAAAGTGAGCAGGATCAGTCAATATCAAGTGGTGAGACAGTCACTGGAGAATGACATAGGATGTGAAAGGGAGAAGTAAGCCTGGATTCATGAAAGAAAGCTAGATCCCTACAGCCTTCTTGATTTTTTGTGAACATCAACGTAAATGAACTGACAACTCATTTTGCTTTTGAACATCCTTTTCTCTACCATCCTGAGTCACAGAGGAAAAGATCTATCGCAATGTTGCAAACTGCAGCAGCTTTGTACCCCTTGGCTCTGTTTAATGTTAAACATATAAGTAGCTCCAGTGAGATCAAACAACCTTTAACAAATCAGGACTTTAGGGCATGCATTGTGTAGTATACTACAGAAGAGTCTGGACTGTAGAAAAATCATGAATTAATCAATCTTTTTTTCAGATGAGGCAGAAGAAAGAACGGGAAAAAAGGTGAAGACATTCCAGAGCATCAAACTGTATGAGTGGATAGTTTAGTGAAATTCAGTGTTGATGGACCTGCATAAGAAGGATTAATCCTTGTCCACCATGCGGATTCGGATTCTAAATTCACGGTAGTCTAGCTATAACATATGACAATGTGCGAAGCACACAATACTGTCATTTGGTAAAGAAGTGGTGCAGATTGACCTCTGAATCTGGGAATCATCTCAGCTGCTGTATCTCACAAGCGAAATATGAATGTCTAGATACTGGCAATGAAGATTCCTAGATGTTCGAATTTTATCAGAGGAAAGATGGACCAAATGACTATTGGAAAGCTAAAGATAAGAGGAAAAGACAGAACTGATATCTACGCACTAATAGGTGGTATGCCCATATTTCACTGAGCTGGCTATTTTATTTTTTTCTTTTTAGTAACATGAACATGAGTGGAAAACCAGCAAACAAGAGAAACTGCATATTTTAAAACTGCATATGTTAAAATCAGGTTAATCTTCCACGCTAAAACTAATCTTCATGCATTTCTGCAATACGAAAGCTTCTGTACACATGAGCTTTTCAAGATTCAGGCAACATTCAGTCATTTATTCGGTCAATGAAATAGCAACAGTTAGAGATGTTGAGACAGAAACAAAGATCCACGCTTCAATGCCTGTCAAACACTAACCAAGTCTGAAAGGAGAAAAGAATGTTATTTTAAAACAGTTTGGAGATGCTTAGATTCCCATATATGTTACACATGTACTGCCCTGTAGTATATTAATAAATATATTGATGGTGTTGGATCTATAAGTTTATTGTCTATCATTCTCTTTCTCAGACTGAAAGTTGAGAGAGTATTTAAGAGGAACTCTATTTAAGAGCACACCCTTTTGATGAATTTCACTCAAGTGCTGTCGATGGAAGGACTTGCACTTTGCTCTTTCTGGGAAGTCAAGAAGCTTTTTGTTTGTTTGTATCTTTTTTAAACCACCAAATTTAATTGTTTGCTTCCCTGACTGTAATGAAATAAGAAGATAATGAGTTTTTCATTGTTCACTAATTGTATACAAAAGATGAGACACAGTCAGCCAACTGTAAATTGCTGCTTTACTGTAATGTTTGGATATTTCAGTGCAAATAGTCACAAATACATCTGTTCCTGCATAAAGTAAAATGTCTGTGTTATGAAAACAAGCTGATGTAGAGGCAATAATAAAAAAAAAAAAAAAACCTATGATGACTTCGTTGATTAGGATTTGGTG
>Ga0065711_1029200_pt1 | contig 37169 bp, 19 predicted proteins | sample Hoacrofraction12_FD_59098 | JGI IMG/M metagenome (GOLD analysis project Ga0065711, IMG submission 59098) | Hoatzin crop microbial communities from Cojedes, Venezuela - Epithelial fraction 12 v2 (version 2) | ecosystem: Host-associated > Birds > Digestive system > Esophagus > Crop | place...
TCACATGGTATGGAATACCGGGCTCTGTTTGGCCAGGTGGGGTCAGCCCCCACCCCCCCGGCTGTGCCCCTTCCTGGAGTCCGGTGAAAATTAACCCTGTCCTGGCCAAACCCAGGACAAATTTGTGGCACCATACAATTACCCTCCATAGTCTCAAGCCTCACTTGCCTCATGAGGTCAGTGTAATACGAGTGTAGCCTATAAAAATCACAGTAGTCTTGTTTTTATGCACATCTCTTTCCCCCAGTTAGTAGTTCTTTTTAGCCAAAATAACTTTTTTCACAGCATACCACAACAGAGGTCAGCTCCTCCCACATGCATCACTACCAGCCCCAGTTACATTTTCTTCAGTTTAATTTATAGACTTGTTGGAACAGGAGACAGTAGTTTTTCAAGTGTTTGTAGTATGCCTATCTGACACTGTACGAATAATGTAATCTTAAGGGACCATGTTTTCCCTGGCCTTTATGCAGGGGCTGAAGGGGGGTTAACTTCTCTCTGCTCCCACTTTCTCACACAAGAATCACAGTCCTGTAAGTTCCTCCCAAACTGCTGATTGTGGAGAGCATAAAGTAACATACTCTAACAATATATTACTATGAGTAACATTTTAAAGCTTGTATGTAAGCAAATATTTTAGCAGTCATTTTTAAGCATTCAGTTCCTCAGCAAAGCCTCCTGTCTCACAAACAAGAGGGGCTGCAGGTCCCCTGATTTAATGCTTAACTGAAAGAATTCTTTGTGAAATAATTTTAGGCAATTGAAGTAGAATGCATCAGAGAACTAGATACGTTTCTCAAGAGTCCAGATGTAGCATCCATAAATCACTGCAGCACACAATTCTTTAAAAGTGGCTGACAGGCCACCAAGGCATGACATTGAGCACGAAAAGAAACAAGCCTGTTTTGCTGTTCAGGCTCAGTAAATAATTAAACCAGCAGAGTTAAGAAGAGTGGTATCTGTCCTCAAAAAAACCCTTGTCTCAATCTTCTCTCTTGTTCAAAAATTGGAGTAAAATATGTATAGATATTTTCCAATTAGCAGATGCAACCACTCACTTATGTCAAATGCATTCTTATGATTAACTAAATTTCCTAATACCAGCATACAGTACTAAAGAATGCACACAGCATATTTTAATCAAAGCCTAATGCAGGTCCTTGCTGATAATGGTCCTGAACTTTATAAGCAGTATTAAGACATTTAATAAAACCTCTTACTGTTTCCTTCAACTGTAGCCAAAGCTTAAGGGCAAAAAATATTAAACTTATCATAGAACCATTTGATGGATTTAACACATTAACTTCTTTTGCATGTAAACTGACTCCAATAGAAGAAACAATATGACCTGACATTATTATAACTCCAGCTTTCTCCAGGTCTCTCCAAAGCTTTCTCCTTCTCTTTCATACAAGTGACAGACTTTGCCACTTTTCCGCCTACTCTCTTTTCCTTACCTTTCCTACCTACTCTCCCTTCCTTAACCTAGATGAGCTCTAGTCCTAGCACAAATTTTCATGATTCCTACTTTTGATATTTTTCCAAGATAAAAGTTCATCTTTTATTCTTACTACTCTTATTTTTTGTCTCACATTTTCTTTTGATAAATTACTATAATTTGGCTTCCTGACTTCATTCTTTTTTCTCCGAACTTCTCAAAAGCGTTTTGAAATGTAAACAAGTTATACAGTCAGACTGCTTTCCTTATCCACTGCTGCATGGATTTCTTCCAAATACACTACTAAATAGTGGAGCAAGATTTTCTTCGGTTGAATCTGTGATGATTAAACAGCATCACAGTTAAGACTTTTAGATCATATATTCTCACATTTTAACTGTGTCAAACATATTTTACAACAAATATAAGGAAATGCTTTTGAAAAATGTTCATACACATCTCAATTCATAAACATGGTGGGTTTTGTCTGTATAGGAGACAAGCACTAAACCGGATTTATTTTCTGGATATTATAAAAAGCTTATTAAAATACAGAAATTAAAAACTCCTAAATAGATGTAAGTTCCACGCACTCTCACACTTATAGAAACAGGGATATCTGCATGTGTATGTAGAAATATATCACATTTTGTTCAGCCGTGATTCCTCTTGCAAGATGAAAATTTATTAAAGGGAAATATGTCCTCTCAGACTGACCCTGAATTTCTAACCAATGTCATAAGCTAGTGTTTCTTCTTTGGTAGAAGAAAGTAAAGTTGCTGTTGGCATTTGTTCTTAATTCTTGTTTTACGGAGGCTCGGTGTCCTAAAATGCAAAAATTTTTCTTCTTCCTCCTTTGATTATAGGGTAGACTATATTACATCCATATTTGCATCTTCTCCCCTAGCCCGTATCAAATGTCATGGCTGAAATACATCTCTGACAGAGATCTGGACTCTCAGCCTTTTAAAGTGAATTATTAGTCCACTATTCTTACTTTCGTGGAAGGAGAGGCATTTTGCTATTTGACATCTGGCAGTCATTTTAAGCACTAGCAACTCCTTGTTCAGAACAGTACACATATCTGATTTGCTTTCAGTATTTTCTTGGTCTAAATGTCACCCTGTTGCTTTTCGTGGTCAAAAAAAAATATATATATCTCTGTTGGGTGGGGCTAGATTTCAACTGCTAGATTTTCACTATACTTTGTACTAAACTAGATCCATAAGAACTATCTAATGTGTAAAATCTGCTGTTTATACAGATCTGCAGCTGGCTCTGTTCCAGTTGCTTGAGAGTGATATCTAAACATAAAATAATCTCTATATAAACTCTGGGTTTGTAAAATATGTAAGCGCTCTGTGTTTGTTCAGTTCAGATTGCTTGCTGAAACTGAAGGTTATGCCTGGATGATAACCATCAGATGTCAGTTCAGAAGGGAATCCAAAATCTTCCAAAGTTTAATTATGCTCGAGTCACAAGTACATGAGATGAGAACAGGTTGGGTAGAATTTTAAAGTATCCCATCAGCAGATACAAAAACTAACCCATGGTAACTGTGCTTCCTTGAACTCTGTGGAAATGAAGTGAAGTAAGCATCTTTTATATACATACCGAATTATAAGATTACAGCCTTTGAATCATTAGAGCTGCAATCAGGAACAACGCTTCTTTTCTGTTGATGCAGAGTGATGATCCTGCTATAATGATTAACTGTTGTTGCAGGGTAACACAAGGTAATGTTAAAATACTTTTCAAAAAAACTTAGATAATGAAATACATGACTACTTGAATGACATGAACTGACACATTAAGGGACTTTAGTGCAAAACACAGGTAAAATGGTAGTCATTTCAGTTCTGGTACAAGGTAAATTCACCGATCGGCTATAAAACCCCACTCTCCCATGGCACATGGGGTTTTAGGGGTTAATCTTATGATAGCAGAAATATATTAGTTACACCAAAGTTTAAGAAAGCATCTTTTTATATGGGAAGAGACTGCCATGGACAACTTAAAACAAAAGAATACCTGAAAAAAAATGACAGATATGGTCTGGTTTTAATGTCTGCTTTTCAGGAAAATTGACTGGAAAGTCAGTAGGTCACTTTTGGCAAATTGATTATTTGATTATTTTAGGCTATTCAATGCTGTCAATCTGTTTATAACAATATATATTGCACCCCTACTTCAGCTACATAGCTTACCACTTACTAGAGCAATTTCTCTGCTACTAGTAGAGTTCAGGAATCAGAAATAGCACATACAGCCTGGTAAAATTAATTCTTTCCTTCCCAATCCTTCCCTATAATCTTCTGCAAGCTCCAGAGACCAGGATCTCCTCTGAATTAGGCACCACTGTATAAAGTACAGGGGCTTATCTCTTTCGGAAGACATCCCACAAACGAGCAAGTCAACGCAGCAGTCAGCTGCAGACTAGCTCCCTATGTGATGAAGTCTGACGTGAAATCCATCTTTCCTCAAAGTTCCCAAGGGACTGGTGCCTTGTCCTCAAAGCCTTTCCCTCTGAAATCCCCCAGTGCCATGGAGTACATCCACCACACGCAATAAAAATGTTGGGTGACATTGGGTCAGTTCATACTTACCTGCATAATCTTGCAGAAGTTTAACATATGCTCTTAAATTCATTCATATAATAAAAAAGTGAGAATCCTTTAAATTTATCACTCTTTGAATGTTCAGTTTCTTTCTTTCTTTCTATGTAGTTGACTATTCACAGGAATAAACTGTCCTAATTAAGACCTTCAACTTAATCAGTGTCTGTCTTCTCTTCCAAATCCCGTTATTTCAATCCTCTTGGTGTCCTTTCTGTACTTAAATTCTTTTATATAAAATTATTGAAGAATACTCTTTTTGTGTTATAAGACCATTTGGAATACATGTGGTTTATCCAAAACCACTGAATATGTTGGGTCAGTAGTACTCAGGTTAGGGTGTGAGGATAGGTTTTCTATGTGCTACAGTGTTGGAGGTAGTGGCGGGGGGGTGCTCTCTCACAGCTAGTGTAACTTAGCTAACATGCTGTTAAACCACTCCAGCTTCATAATTCTTACAAGCTTTTAGTCACCACTTCTGACATTGTATTATGTCTCTATTAAGTTCTGTGATAAGGCAGTGCACTTACATTTCTTTCTATAGCAATAATAAATGTTATTGGTTGCCCTCACAATTGAAACTAGATTCCTGGACTCTACCTTTCAACTCTCCACAAAACAAAACCCACAGCGTGCAATGGACTCATTCCACTAGCTTACCTATGTCCATATCCACAAACCTTTTGGATTAGCTCTTGATCTCTCTTCCAGCTACGCTCTCCCTACCTGCTGGAGTGATTTACTCTTGAGGAAGCAGAAAGCCGAAGAGACCAAATTTTTATTTCTGTTTCCCAGTTAGATTCAGAGTTAAGGTTACTTGGGTGACAATAACTATATATTTGGAACATGTCATAAGCTTAACATCTTTTTTTTTTTTTTCCTAAAGGGTACTCAGGTTTTCCCTTATAGGATTTGAAATACTGCAGCATTTCCTTAAGGATTTAGGTAGGGGGAGGAAGGGCTGAGGCAATTAATAAACTGCCTCAAAAGACAAGGAGGGGAAAAATATGTCATTGCTAACATAGAGAATTTTGGGATCAGGTAGATTGTTTTCTTCGGGAATAAAACAGTCCAGATTACAGTTGAGCTCTCTCTTTGGGGATTTTGAATAATCTGAGGTGGTTGTCTTTAATTCTGAGTTTTTACTCTCCTCCTCAGCCAGCAGTTGGCACACTTTCAAACAGCAGAAATGTACAACTCTCAGATAAATATATAGGATTGACCATGATAATCAACAAATTGCAAATACAATTAGTTAGAGAGAGACAAGTTCAGTACTTGATCAGAGAGAGCGTAATATCCTGATGTGGCAAATGTGCCTGTTGGAACAGCTGCTGCAGGGGACAGCATCTCTGTGTCAGCTAGTCTCTGCCTCTTGTTCTCTACAACCCATAAGCCCGATCCTGCTTGCTGCCCTCAGTACTGTGTTCTATGCCTGCTGAGCGGGGGCCAGGCCATCTGCAGCCATTCTGCAAGCTGCATTTTCAGAATTGCTCAGCCCTCACAATGGAGTCCTGATTTTCTAGAGAGTCTGGCACCTATTCAGCCATCTTACTGCAGCATACCAAATTTTCAAAAGTGCTTGGCCATAAGGAGCTCCTGATGACATTAAGCATGCCCCTGTGTTTATCCACAGCTGCTGCCTCTTTTGCAGGTCTTTTAATCATCTCCTTTCCCATTTCCTTTGTCAGCACAATGACCTATCACATTGTCAGGGACATCTTTAGGATGTGAGGTCATGAGATCTGTAAGCAGTCACAGCCCTAGCCAGTTGGTGGGGACTGTACTGCCTTGCTGGGTTCTGCTAGCAAATGTGTCATGGACCCAGCTGCAGAGCAGTCCCACAGGCTCTCTCACAGTGACCTGTCTTTGGGGGTGGAAGGTCTCAGGACTGTCCTCCCAGTGCTCTGAAATGAGTGAGACAGATCTTCGGGTGGGGCGTGGGGAGCAATGCAAGGTTGAATTCCTGTGTGTGAGTCACAAGCTTAACATTTCAGAGTGTATATATGGGTCTGTAAACAGCAGAGACAGGAGCAGTTAAACACTGACTGCCACTACCCAATTGCAATTTTGCTGGTTAAAGGAAGACTTGATGACATTTTAAAAATGGGTGCTCACCTTGAGATGAGGTTCCCAACAAATTGTCCACGTTTATCCCTTCTTTAGAACGTTCCATGCAGATTTTCCTCAGGCTTGTACCACGGACGCAGCACACAGGGTTCTCCCCAAACTATATTGCAGACACAGAACAAAATATTCTTGTTTTGTAAACATTTTCCCCGTGTTTGTTAGGAGTGATATTGCCACCCACCTGAACAGAAGAACAAGGAAGTGAAGCCAAACTCCCTACTCCTCATAGGTAGAATAGGGGTAGGCCACTCATCTAATTGTTTAGAGAAATTGTTTTTCTAACAAATGTGCCTCTCAATCGTCACAACAATGAACGTCACTCCCTTCCAACTGCAATTAGCATTGATTTGATACCACGGGTATAATGGTCACTTGATTTCATGCCTTTTCAAAATGCACTGTAGTTTGAAAAATGCCAGTCTAACCCCTAAGCAACTGAAAGAAAGCACAGGTTCACTCTGAAAAGTGGACTAAGAAGGACTGGATATGCAGAAAAGTCTACTGTAACATGTCACTACAATAACTGAACTGGGCTGGAGGACAGCAAAGTCTGCTGAGGGGCAGAAACACTACACTACAGGACATAAACAACAACAGATCATTGGGTCATCTGGAAAAATCTAAAACAATTTTGTCTTCTTAAAAGCCATTTACTTGCCTTCATTTTTGCATTTTTAAAGGTTATTCTTTTATACGAGTAAAAGAAGCCTTTTAAAAATGATTAATCTGACAGTGTCATTTTCAAATTTCACAACACCCCATGCTGTTACAACAAACAGTGCACAGTTCAAAAGAAAGGAGTGTTTCTATCAAAGTATTCCACACACAAACAGTGCAGAGCTCAGCATGGAATGACTAATTGCCTAAACTACAGCGAATTTTTTTTTTTTTAAGTTTTTCAACCTGAGAAGCATTCAGGTTTATCAAGCTGTGATCCAAATCTTTTCTATGCATACAGTGTCCTGCTGTCTGTCTTAATATTTGGTTCTTTACTAAGCGTATCGAATAACACAGAGGTATTGTTTCTTAAGGGTTCCCCATTCAGTAGCATCAAAAATATGGCTTCAGAAATGCCTTCACTTGTAGCATGTATTTGCTGATGATTGCTCAAATGGGCAACTAATAAATGGTACAGACTGAGAAGCAATTATAGAGGATGGTCCTTTCAGGGTGGAGTGCTTGAAAATAGCCATCAGTTTGAAGGGAACTTTGATGGCTAGGTATCTTTCACTGGGGATTATAAAGGCTAGCAAGCAGGAGCCCGACAAACAGAGGGAGGTTTTCATGCAAGGAAATGCTGGGGGAAGAGGCTATGCTCTCTCCAGGAACCATCAGGTCCCTAAGATCTGTTTGCTCTGCCAAAATCATCTCTATAAAATAAATTTATTTCAAGAAGAACCAAATGTAGTCTTGCCATGTAAAGCCTTAAAAGTTGAAAACTATTTCTTGATTTTGTGCTCAAGCTTATTTTCAGACCACATGAATTGTAGGTCAAACGCTAGAACTTCACACTGGCACCACATTATCTGTCTGACAACATGCTCAGCTACATTTATGGCTGGAGAAAAAGGAAGCAATGGTCACCTCTACTTACTAGTCACAAAACATGCAGATGCTTTTCCTTGAAATATCTCCATTCTTTTTCTCACCACATTATTCACTTCCCATCTGTGCAGTTCTGAAGATTTACCTAAAACCCACTGAAATTACTGCAAACCTGCAGCTTCATAAAACTGTAAGTGAACGCTATCTCCTCTCCTTGCCACACTTATGTGAGCACACTGGAAAATTGCTCAGATGATTACTGTTTACAGGAGCTGCGGCATGGTCATTATTAATGATCCCTGGCACGGTATTTCTGCAGTGCAAAAAAAGGGTGCTAATGGCCAGCTTCCCAGGTTGACTGAGGAGGCTTACTTAATTTGTGAACTTATGCAGACATTCAAATACATTAATTACATGACTCAGTACACAGTCCTGACAGTCTCTGGTTAGATAACAATCATTAACTATATTATACAAGAAATCCAGGAAAATAAGATCCTCTGTCAATCATTTCTATTGTCATCATAACTTTTGCCCACTTTTACTAATCTGACTAGTGTCTTCCACAGAAGTCTTGTGGCATCAGAAACCTTTTACTGCTGTAACATGTCAATTCTATTTCATCTGAGGGCCTATTTCTATGCTGACTAGCAGCAATTCAAAAGAAAACTTTATAGCGTCACTGCATTAACCGAGGTGTCAAATGAAGAGAATTAGTCCTATTTTTTTAGCTTTTCAATTTAGTCCTATGTTTTTAGCTTTTCAATCATTGTGTTTTTTCAGCATTAAAAGGAGAAATAGTAGTAAATAAATATTTGGAAATGAATCTAATAGATAAAGTGGACTTAAAGGCAATGGGTTTAGTTGTAGTTTAAGAAAACTTAAAACACTAATATTTTGCTTCTTTGCTTGTCACCCAGTTCCACAAACACAGAAAGAGGAAAGGAAGTTATGGATTCCAAGAGAGGAAGTAAAAAAAAGACTCAAATTGCAGATAATTTCTTCCCTGCTTAATTTTTCCTCACTGCCCCTCTGCCAAACAACCATGCTTTTTACACTATAAATCATTCCAACAAAGGTCAAAGAGATCAGAGATTACTGCACTGTTACTTACATAAAGGAGTAAATGTTCATTGCTTTGCTAACATGCTATTTCCAGAAATACAGGTTTCATTTCTACAACAGCATTAAAGCAACAATTAACAGATTTGTTTTCTTATTGTCCTGGTGTTCAGGTACAGAGTGGTTTAACTAGCAAATAAACAATTCCTTTTAAAGAAAGCTGCACTGATCCATGTGAGAGTGTGGCACCCTACCAGCATCTCATTCCAGACCTGCAGCAGTAGTGCACTACTAGAAAGCATTTCAGAGGTTTTTAGAAGTGTTTCAGAGTCACAAAAAATCTAATTGTGGAGAAATAAGCCCTCACCTGTGGTTTTAAAAAACAAGGACATTTCAGAAAAAATGAGTTAATATAGCACTGACTTATGACTTCCAGGAACTTATCCACTCTGGGGAAAATAGGAAAAATAGGTGAGCTTAAGGTCACCACCTTAGGATGTAAGGATGTACTAAAGAGGTGCACAAGATGGTCAGAAACTTTACATTACTGGACACCACAAGAGGCTGCGTGCTCTTGCCACATGCTAAATGCAAAGCCAAAATAGTGATTATCAGCTAGAAACTCATCCCCACATTGGCCTACAAGTGTTTGTAGTTCCCTTCTCAGGTTTCAATGTATCCTCTATTCTTTCCAGTACACGAAAAGAAATTAAATTTGTCCATGTACCAGCAGAAGAAAGGATGTTTATTTTGTTTTACACGTAGTGAAGCCTTGGAAAGGAAGGCTGGATATTCAGCATACTGGAAGCAGTCCAGAAGGAGGACATCTCCTGAGGCTAATGCAATTATGATTCCATTTTTGTTGGCTGTGGGAGCAGAAGGTATCATCTAACTGCAAGGACTGCAAGGCAAAGGTTACAGTCCTAAGTCTGTAGAGCATTGTATACCTCGGACTCTGTATTAGTAAGTGAATTTATATGTGAGAAGTTAGAGCAGAGGGATAGTCCTGACACTGATGGATCTGCAAGCAGGGCAAGGGTTGGGAGTTCAAACACACAGTCTTAGGCTCTGACACAGAGAATAGCTGCATGAGAATATACCTCTGCATTTCTGCAGCACAGCTTGCTGAATCAAGGCTGTGAGGTAGTTTATTTCATGGATTATACGTGTATTTAATTAAAATTCTAGATAAATATTTGCAGCAATAAGTTTTTGAAGTACTGTAAAGTTACACTGTATTAAACATTTATTGCAATCATATGAAATATACCTTAGGTTAAATATTAACCATTATTTTCAAGATGCTGGTATTGAGCTTTTTACGAACATGGCACAAATGCAAAGCCATCTTTCTTAGAGCAATACACTTCTTTGAGTTTCTTTTTAGACCTATTTCCTGATGGATATTTACCATTAATGCGCTATGATCTTTTCCTTTATGAAAAAAGGCTTTAGCCCAAGCTAAGAGAAAGTTGTAATTTAAAAGATTGTTTCCACTGTGCTCAGCATTCTCACAGTAGTAATAGTTGGTCTTTTTTCTTACTGCAGCTACCGTATTAAAAATTTATATTGATGTTTATTTTGTAAACAAAGAAACCGAATTAGGCTAACACACGAAGACTATGATGTGTTTTAATATCTGCATTTGTTTCATGTTGTGGTCTTTTATGCAACTGACTCAAAGGAATGCGTTAAATAATAAATAACTTTTTTAAAAGTACATCAAAGTATTTGTTCACTGGAGGAGATCAGTTTTTAAAAGATTAGAAACAGAAGTACATATTACTAAGAATATCCAGTTCCTAACTATTCTATATGAAGGAAAGGTAGTGAAATCACCAGTAAATATTCAGCTTTCCTGAAGACAGCGTTATTGTCACAGTGTCCTTTGGAATTTGACCTAAACACCTAAGCATGTTAGGACTAGAGAAAGCAAAAGGCTTTCGGTCTGACATTTTGTGTGAGAATTTCTTCCTGATCAGTAGTTGAACAGTCCACCCAACTTGAAGGTGCTATTTGTAGAACAACTGCTCACATTTAATTCATTTCCCATGTTATCTTGGGATTTCTAGAAAGTTTATTTCCTATATAACACCTCAGCTGCTTGTGACTGCACACAATAGTGTCTTTTGCATAGGATGTACCTAGGCTGTGTGCGAGAGATGGGATGTGAGGGATGGGTATTCACCTGTCCAGACCTTATAACCTTGGGATTTGCATATACCTGTTTCTTTGATGTCTTTCACTTTATAAGTTATCATCATCTACTACTTTGCATCCCTTTGGCATCAGCACTAACACAGTCATCACTTCACAAGGCCTTATAAAATGTCTGGCCTTTCTTAATCCATAGTTTAAACCAAGAGCATTTAGAAGGTGTCTTGCTGCCAATTGTCTCAGTCAACCCTTTAGTGCAGTTCAAAAGGTTGGATTTTTTTCTTGATTATCTGGGGAATCTGTCACTAAACAGGCAAAGGAAATAAAAAAAATCAACCAAAAAAAGTAATAAGTAAAAACAGAGTAACTGAAGCACTTACTATTCTTCAGATAAGGTCAGTAAAGACTATGAAAGCACTGTTATCACAGAAAAGGTCCTTCAGCTTTCCTGTCTAGTTAAAGCTGTCAGTGGTCATGACATAATACACATTCCTCAAGCTCAGTTATCAACACAACTCAGATGGATTTGTATATTTTTATGTTCCTGCTTTAACTTGATAGCGGTCTTTTTCTGTGCATTTAGATTTTACATGCATCAATTGGAAGTGTCAAACATTGGTTTGGTATTCGTTTTCCTTCTCTTTTCAGTCTGATGCTCAGGGAATTATTGAAGAAAATGCAGTTACATGCACCTCCAAAGTTGGCTTGAAAGAGGAAAATTAAACTTTAAAGATGTATCAAACTTAGGATGAATTCACTTACTCCAGAATTAGCATACAGTTTTTTTTAAGGCCTAAGATAAAGACAGTCCTTATGTACAATACATGTTGACCTGTGTAGGTACAAAACCGTTACAGAAATACTTTCAAAAACATGAGCAACTTTTTTTATTCAGTGAGCAATGAGAGGTCTATAAATTTAAATATCTTTTAGGGATGTTAGTGTAATGGTTACCTGAAAATCCTGCACAAGTCATATATAGAAACAGTCTTAAAGTTCTTACGTGCCTATTGATAAAAGTCGGAGTAATTGAAAGGAGAATTTCAGTTAATGTTCTCGTCATGGAATGACTTCCAGTCACCTGGTAAAAAATCTGCATTACTTTTGACGCTATATATGCACATTCAACTACCTGTGTAGTTTGTAACGAAGTCATAATTAATTATCTCCAGTTGTAAAATATTATTTGAATTCCCCAAGTACCTGCTGATTGCAGTTGGTTTATCTTGCTCAGCATTCTCTTTGATACCATTTTGCTGACTTCCACTGAATTAAATGAAGGCCCATTTCCCCTGCTAATATAGGAGGCAATCATGAGGGCTTCATGCACAATCCGGTAAGAAATCACCATAACCTTCTAAAATAAGAATAATGTATTGTGTTTTATGGTTCTTTGTGTGCTTTTGACACCAGCTAATCATTGGGAAGATCCAATGTTCTACAAAGTCCAGTGGGTCCCTTAGTTCTGCTCCTATAGGCTTTTGGGATAAGGAAAAGAAATAGACAAAATCCTTCAGGTGAGAGAAGATCACAGGGCTTTCCCGGAGGGCTTCCTGGAAGTTGGGCGATGCAGATGCCAAAAAGAAAGAGCAGCACTGAGGTGCAGGCCTGCAGGTGACAGTTCAGGGAACATTTAATAGAAATAAAATGCCCTCCTCCTTCCAAAGACCAATGTCATTCAACTGCAGCAGGCTGGGGATTGCACTATGTTGTATTGTGATAAGTCATTCTACAGCCGCTGGCTGCAGCCAAACTAAAAATCTGTGTTTATACTAGTAAAGAGTAAAGCCATGGGAAGCAAGCTTCAGCACTGGATCAGCAGTCCACCCTGCTGCTAGTATGTTCTCTGATGCAAATCTGTCCTCTGCCACACAAAAGTCTTAGTGTTGATGCTCAGCTATAGCTCAGTGCCTGGACACCTCCCAGCAGGACACATGGCCTAAACCACCCAGTGCAGCCACTTTCCCCTGTAAGGCTGCTCAAGACTGTGCTAGCAGGCCTGGCACCAGCACCCACAGACACTCATATTGCATCCCAGGCTGATGTGCCCTTAAATGGGCTGTGGCACAGAGCTCGCATACTTTCAGATGATCAGTATTAAAAACCCAAACACAGCAAATAATAACGAAGACTTTGGAATAAAGCTGCATCATAAGGGATGCAGAGGAGACCCTGGACCAAGTGCATCACAGTGTGGACAGATCCAGCCTGTGCCATGTAGTCTGTGGTCTAGGAAGAGGTCCCTGGTCCATAGTATTTGGCAATAGAGACATAGAAAAAGAAACTAAAAAGGCATCGATCCTTTTCCCTCTCTAGCATATCCAGAGATGGTACTACTAGGTTTGAAATCTTTTTCCACTGAAATAATTAGGAAAGCAAAACCACTTTCTCCTTCCCAACCTACAAAAGAGTGTAAGAGCTGTATTCTGTGCCTGTGCTCAGAGAAAGCGGTCTGCACTCTCTCGTTTGCAAGGACACTGTTGGTAATGTATAGCCAGTAAGCTTGTTCTTTGTAACAAACACTTTCTCTAGTAGACCTTCAAGCATTCCTTTGTTTGTATCTTAGTTTGCCAAACAAATAAATGTTTTTAGAAAGACAGTCTAGTACTGTTTCTCTGTGGAAAATATGGATATTTCATTTTAAAAACCACCTTCCTGGGAAGGGACTGTTTACCCCCTTCTCTTCCTCCTCTTGCTTCTCTTCATACAAATACCTACACTGTCCCATCACCTTAGGTTAAACCAGGAATCTGTTCAACAGAAGTTAGTGGACACAACCTGCTCTGTAGAAAACATGTGGACAAAGGTTTTTTCTCAGCTACATGAAACCTACAGAAAGATAAATATACAAAATCACAGGCTTTGAGTAGGTAAGGTACAGCACATCAGCAAGCCACTGAATTTTTGTTTGTGCAATGCTTTAAAGACCAGGCAAAAATGAGAAACTTTCATTTCTATTGACTATCAAAGAAGACTTATTTTCTTAAGTGGAGTGCTGTCTTTTTGGCAAGCTGCAGTCTTCAGGCTTTCAAAAAGAGCCATTGCTTCTGAAGCAAAGCCATATTTTATTATGGAAAAAAAAATATGCCTTATTACTGCTTGAATGCACCTCTCATTTCAATACTATGATTTGGTTAAAAAAGGTATCCTTTCTGGTCCCATAGGTGCCATTCACCCAGGAGTGGAAGGAGCATCATGAGCAGGCTTATCAGATTGGATTATTTAGTGAGTTTTAAGGTCTGATCAGAAAGAACCTGCTGCTGAAAATAAACTAATATGAACTGGACTATAAACAAGAAATTCTGCTCCTGCTCTGAGTTCAAGATATTCCAGGAACATCAGAAAAAATTATGAGCTTAGGTTTGGAACTACTCCCTCTTTGCTGATCAAGTACTTCTGGAGGGCAATTTCTTACTATCTTGAAGCTGCAAACCAATATCCTCACTGACTAGGCTGGTATGTTATAAGCAGTACCAGTGATTTGCTTTTGTCACTTTGAATTCTCAGCATCTTCACATGAAACAAAATAACTCAAGACCTCGATAAGTTTAGCAAAGATAAATACTTCAGTATATATAGTGCATGAATGTTAAAGTACTTCATAGTATAAATTGAAATATTAGTTATTCTTTGATCCCAGTCTTTGTGTATGAATTCCATTGACTGACAGGTTTAGGTTTTGGGTTTTTTCGTATTTTGTTATCCGTGTAAAACCAGAAAGTTCCCACATGCCCTCATTATCTGCCTATTGGAAAAAACTTTATATTTACTAAAGTATAGATTGTATACTATTCATTTCAATCAAAATATAATTCATGAGCTAAAGAATATGCACTGTGTTGGTGATGTAGAGCACAAACTTTACTTCAGATCTTTGCCAGCCCCAGGGATACACACTCAGCCTACCAGATAACCAAAGGGCATAGCAGGAGCTTGGATCTATTTTATACATGTGACACAAAACTGAGAAAGTAGTCAAGACACTAACTTCATTTGGAGTGACGGTATTCTGGGGGCCTTGGGCCTTAAAAAAAAGATGTGTAAGCATCAAACATCAATCTAACTCATTTGTATGACAAGTCTACATGCTAACACTATTGACCAGAAAATTTTGAAGTCACAGCTTTATACCCAACAAATATGTAGCTCTAAACTTCTATTGTTTTGTCTTACTTTGATGCTGAAAAGGGCATATAGACTCTTCAGTAGTTCTGCTTTCTTGGATGCATTAGCACCATTATTCATTAAGATCACTTATAAATCTTTTATTGGTTAGGCCTTGGGCAAGGATATTTGTACCCTGTAGGGCTGAACAGAGAAGAAACAGCCCGACCTCAGGCAGCTCATTATCTAGATGTAGGAAATAAAATAACATGGACCAGATAAAATGGAAATGTTGTGAAATGTCTTCAAACTGATTCTTGAAATATATTTAAAGATTAAAGGGGTCATGCTTGGTTCTGCTGTATTCAGAGCATATCAGTGATGAATGGGGTGGCAGTATTTACGCATTTAAGTATCTTTACATATATTTGTTGTCAATTTTACGTGCTTAATTCTCCTTCTAGCTCATTCTACAGTGAATTGCAGATGGAAAAGTCAACTGCAGTGACAAATTGCATAAGAATAAATGAAGAGTATTCACTACAAAAATGCTAATAGAGAAACCACCATGTCCCAAACACTTGGATAACCAAGCCTCAAGGAAATAGCTCTTACTGAAAAATGTTTTTATTCAACATTAAACTCAGCATCACAAACATTGGCATTCAGGCTGTTCCAGCAGTGCTGATGTGCTGATAATGTCACTCTTACTTTTGGCTGGGTCATGGCCCCAAAATAACATCATTTGCACTCACAGGCAAACTCATGACTGTAGAGGTAAAAGATAGTGCTATATCCACTATATTACAATTTTCAACACTAGTCACTTCAGGTAGTGAATGTTCAACTTGCCTATAGCACAGCTAACAGGCAGACTACTGCACTTATTCCTTCCTAGCAGGTCCCAAATAAGCATGACATACTCCTACTGTCTTTCTCCGGACCTTGGTCATGAATCCTGTCTCTTCCCCATAAAAGCACAAGGGAATAATATACTGGCAGGTAGCTTTGGCTGATCCTAACAATATTGTAAGAACAGCTTTTGTTCATTCATTCTATATAATACATACTACTGGCAGTCTTAAAATGGGTTGCGATATGGAAAACACATTCAGGTGAAACACAGCAAACTGTGAAATTATATTAGCTTGAAGAACGGTTTACTTCATCCTCAACTATCTAATCTGACACATTAGGTTCGTTTTAGACTCTGCTTTTCAGAAAATGCCAGATGTAGCGTTTTCCCCAAAACCAGTTATTGATATCTCTTTTTCGAGAGCCATAAAAATTCACTTTACACAAGTCAGTTTGGAACTGAGATATCAGTACCAGTGTGAAAATAATGATGCTCCTTTTCTGAAAACATAAAGAATAATGCATATAATAGAAGGCTTAGTAATCTAAAAGAGCTCATTAATGCAGTAAATTAATACAGTTCAGTCATCCTGGTATTGTCCTATAAAGTTCTTGATCTGATAGTGATGTGATACTAAGAACTGCCTTGATTTTTCAGGTCATAGTGCCAAAGCTGACTGAGAAACATGATGATGCTGTCTAGAGAGTCTTTCCAAAAGCTGACTGGAGGACACCCTCTCAAATTGTTAGGAGGAAACCAACTGTTAGCAACACTTGCAAGTTTTATTTCTTAACTGAAAAATGTCTAAAATAAATATATGTCAGATGCATAAAAATAAAATCAGAAGCTGAAAATAAAGCTGAAGAGCAGGATAGTGTTTCCTACAACTTTCTGTCAAGCTGCCTTACTCTGCTTTTCCTGGAGTTCTCTCTTAATGGTTCTGTGCCTTGAAATATGGCAGATATCAGAACACTGACTTAAAATAATAATTGCAGTTAAAATATGGTCTCTCAGTAAAATGAGACTTTTTGTGTTTTGCATCCATCATGTTCTGAAATAACCAGTAAATTAAAAAGAACTTTCTCCACATCCTCTACCCCAAAAATGTTCTTTTTTGTTTGCACAGCTCAATAGACATAACTGTGCACTTGACTGAGCATTTAATATCAGGAAAGTTTTTAAAGTCTTCTGTTGCAGAGAAGGGATTGCTCAGAAAGCACCATTATTGCAAAGATGCATAACTACATGAATTACTTGCCAGCAATAAAAAAAACTGAAATGTTGTGTGAAATTGAATGAGATAGAGCAAAGGAGGAAAAAAAAAAAGTGCTGGAAGATAAATGAGTGTTAAAAAGGTCTACTTGCTGCACATAGGGCTGCAGAGCCAACATTAGCAATAATGACATAGCATACCAAAATCATGTGTGTGCAGAAATGCAGAAGAAAGACAGCACTGTGCTGTCCACAGGAACCATGCTTAGGCAAAACTTATCAACCTTGATTCAAAACTTTTAAACATTTAAACCAAAGAGAAAAGTATCATCATGGACATATAAAAGAAACAGAATTTCTTTCGCAGCTGAATAGAAACTATGGGTAGAGAAGCCAGAGAGCATTTTCTTGCTGGCATAGGTTTCAGGGCTACTCCAGACGCTATCTGAGCTGTTGCTGTGGAGCACCCATATTACTCCTCCATATGGCCCTGAATGCTGGCCCAGGAGCACTGTGAGCACCTCAGTTCTCAGGTTTCCCACACATGCAGAAAGAACACCAAGGCAGGTGCCGGGAGATGAGTTGATGCTCCATATCTCTGAGCTATTAAGAGCAGATTTAGGGGTGGGGCTGCGAAGAGAAAGCCAGAGCTAAGTGAGAAGAAGATTTCCTTTAAATGCTAAACAACCTTGAAGAAACATGATGCCAGCTGAATAACTGATGATAACACTAAATGCTGGTTAAGGGGAAGGAAAATAGTTGTAAACACAAAGGGAGAGCAAGAAAGTTCAGGCCAACTTGGATAGATTAGGAGCACAGACTTCTAAATAACTGCAGTTCCAAGATAAAAGAGGCAACGTAATGAGGCAAGGACTAAAGAAAATCCTCTGTTACGAAACACTAAGCGTGAAAAGGCCCAAGCCATTTCATGAATAAAAGTCTTCTTCATGTCTTCCACGTGCTGCCTGGTGGCAGAAAAATCATGTATAACATAAACTGACCAAAAGATACATGCAAAAATTAACTTGGGAGAGTAACAGCAATAATACAAAAATGAGTGAAGGTTCATTTGAAGTCCAGTAAGAAATAACAGAGACAATATCGTAGAATCATATTATGAAAAGTAGAAAGAGCAAGGCTTTTAAGGGGTAAGGTATGTATTTGGGAGAAATAAATAACAGAGTACATAATGTTATGTATTACGTATTATGTTACAAATGATAATGCGTAAGGGAGGTTGAAAAAGCTACATGTTTCCTAACTCATTTAAACTTTTCTGTATAAGCACAAAGCAGACCAAATCTTAGGCAATATTCCTGTTAATATCCAGATTATAGAAAACCTGTAGAATTTCATGGCTGAAATGGAAATATAGAATATAATGTAAGATTTTGTCCATTCTCTGAAATTTATCAGTGTATATGTTAAAATACTGTGTCTGACATAAGGTAATTTGGCACTAAAATATCATATAGGTTAACATTTTGCTATGATGAGTAAGAAAATCTTCACTTCCATTGAAATTGATTGTTTTCCATTAGCTTTACTTTTTCTTAGCTAATGAAAAAAGGCAGTAGAAAACTGCAGGCTCAGACACTTAAAGAATATACTAACCACACAATTACTTACGGTATTTGTGAAGAAACAAGAACAGACATCCACAGAAAGTGCCAAATAACCTTAAATGATTCCAACACTTACCTATATAGTCCATCTCTCTCCAGCACCACATTTGGATTTATACCTGCAGTACCGTAATACCAAGAGCTTTTAATTTCTTTATATTGCATAAAATTAGTTGCAGTGCTTTTTGTCATCTCATGTTATGAATGATAGAAGGGGACACAGACAATATTTAAAATGCTGACTGAATAAACTCTGTGAGTTATTAGAGCCAGGTATTGCAGGAGTGAAAGAAAAGTAGGGCCAAGGTTGAGAGACTCTGACCTCACTCAGATTTTATTTTGGAGAATGTAATACAACATAACCTATATGCAGCTTTATAAAAAGACACAATATATGTAGTATTAAAAATAGCAGTTCTAATTCCAGACTGGGCATTTTGACATATTGGTCAAATCCTTACTGTCATGGTTTAATCCCAGCCAGTTACTAAGCACCAGACAACCGCTCACTCACTCCTCCCCAGTGGGATGGGGGAGAGAATCAGAAGGAAACTTGTGGGTTGACATAAGGACATTTTAACAGATAAAGCAAAAGCCATACTTGTACACAAAGCAAAACAAGGAATTAATTCATTGCTTCCTATTAGCAGGCAGGTGTTCAGCCATCTCCAGGAAAGCAGAGCTCTATCACGCATAAAGGTTACTTAGGAAGACAAATGCCCTAAATGTAAATGTCCCCCCCTTCCTTCTTCTTCCCCTCAGCTCTATATGCTGATCATGACATTGTATGGTATCAAACATCCCTTTGGCCAGTTTTGGTCAGCTGTCCTAGCTGTGTCCCTTCCCAGCTTCTTGTGCACTCCCCACCTTTTCGTTGGCAGGCCCGTATGACAAGCTGCAAAGTCCTTGACTGCTTAACAAGAACTAAAACTTCAGTGTATTATCCACACTCTTCTCCCACTAAATCCAAAACACAGCACTATACCAGCTACTATGAAGAAAATTAACTCTATCCCAGCTGAAACCAGGACACTATCCACCCCTTATTCTGTATCATTTACATCATGCTCCGGTCCCATATTATCCAATACATTCTCATTAACCATCACTCCTCTTCCCATCCTTTGATATAATACACAGATATCCTTCCCTTAATCTATGGACCACCCCTGTAAAATATCCACAAGATGTCCATTGAGTTCATTTAGCCCATGACTTTGGGCTCCATCTGTTATGGTGGTCACCCTGAACAGCAGAGCTGGTGTGTTGTGGGAAGTTACTGGACACCAAATCCAGCTCAGGTCGAGTCACTGCTGTTACAGGCTCTTCTGACCCATAAGTAGTACTGCTACATATAGACTATATCATACTACTGAAATCAAGTTGTTAGGATGTTCCATGTTAAAAGTTTTATAAATCATTAAAAAAATAAAATTAAGGCAGCTGCTGCTCCTTGCTGCAAATTGCCTTTTCAAGTGTCTTCTATGAGTGTGCAAACAAGCCATTATCAGATTTCAGAATCATGCAATAAAGAGTTTTCCAAGACCAGATATGTATATTAATAGTCTCATCCTAAATAAGGGAAAAAGAAACCACCAGTTTTTAAATCCGAAACTTTTAATCTTAGCCTTAGTCCTCATGCAGTTCATAGGATGTCATAGACTCTGTTAGACACTGCAAAAGGCCTAGTGAATCCATGGATAATCATCAAACTTAGAAATAAGATCTTAGAGAGCAAGCTTTCAAAATTTAATGTAATAATTAAACGAGAAATAAACCCAGCAACCCTGAATACTTGTTCCTTCTGATCTCCCAGAAAAGCCACCATTCTATGTGTCGAGAATGTAAATACAGAATCTATTTGTCAGGATACAAAAAATCATGTCCAAATGATTGTTTTTGATTAATTTCCTTCTGCAGCAAAAAATCTACAGCTTGTATACATTGACCAAGTCCCACAGGTCATTCAGAATTACAATTGTTTTTCTTAAGTAATGCCTCACATACCATCACGCACAAGTGATAAACAGCAGTTGTCAAACACCCAATTGGCAATTCACTTTCTGAAAGTAAGGTTCAGACTGCAAGCACTTGGAGTAAAATTCTCCAGAAAAACTCCACCAGCCCTATATTCCATTTTCAGTTACATTGCTGTAATTCAGGCAAGGAGAAATCCAAATCTGTCCTGAGCACTATGAAAATGACACTGCTGTGAAACACGCAACTATTACAAATTCTATTTAAAAATTGGTGTGCTATTTCAGGTATTCATGGTGGGAAGGAAAATGATGGGGAGGGTGTCATCAGTTCTGAAGGCAATTTGAAAGTTATATTTATGCATGCCATAGACGAAGACCTGGCAACAGTATAATACATGTATCTATGTCAAACCTTTGAAAAAAGAGAATGTCAGATCTATCAGAAGTTGCATGTTGTTGGAAGCTTGTCACTAACTTTGTTATAAAGGCCGATACCTGCAAAACTTGAACTTTCCTTTGTAAAGTCAACTACAAAGCTTAAACTGTGACTTTTTTTGGCATCCTTCTTGTAAAGGTCACCATTTTGTGACAACACTGGAAAATAAATTGGTTCATCCCTGACATCTGATCCCATATAATGCATTACAACTGATGCCACATAGAGCAAGACAAAAACAGTGACAGAATATGTTTATCAGATATTGTTGAAGTCTCACTGTTTTATAGAGAATGGTAACTGATGACATGTGAAAGAACCAGATCCCTCAAATCTGCCTTCTTTTTGTTTTTTTAACTTATTTCTTTGGTTGATTGGCAACTGCTCAGTTCAGCAGCGGTTGTGTTATCTTGAAAAGCTGAAACCCAAGTGCTGAGCTCCAGCCCAGTCTTCCAAGAAAGTTTTGAATGCGGAGTTGGGAGAAAGAGCAGAAAGGGTCTTTGTTCCACATCAAAATGAAATTAAACTAAAATATTAGCATCTTCTGAAAGTTTTTTTTAGCGTAATTTTTCTCTTCATGCCAGTCTCAATGAAACCTTCAATATTTGCAAAACACACAAGACAATCAGTTTTCTAAATTGAAAAACATTTTTTTGTCTTTGTTTTGTCATTTTCTAATATTATTTCTACCAGTAGTTCAACATGACAGCTTGGATATGCTACCTGAAAGGGAATTACAGAGATTCTGTCTCCTGAAAAGATATAAAACAAGTATTTAATGTAAAGAGTAACACTCATGGGAGCATAAATATCCGTTCTGTGAAGATGCACAGCCAATATATTCAGAGAACTAGCTGTGCTACTAAGAAATCTCTTCTTTAAAGGGATTCATTTGTTTGGATTAGACTCTGCCAGCTGAACACCAAGTTTTTTTGCTGAGACATCCCCTTCATACACTGACATTTGTGAAGTGCTATAAAACGCTAATTGGTATCATCAGCAAATGATTATCATGCTGTTTAGTCTTATTCTCAAAGCCAAAATTATAATAGGAAATAAAATGTCATACAGCAAAGAGATAGCTGAAGACTTTAACAAGAGGCAATCATGTTTTCCTTTAGATGTTAACTTACGTGCATGTGACCAGCTGTCCTTGTGCCCTTCCAGATATCCACAGCCTCCATGGTCAGAAACAACAAACATTTCTGCTTCTGACAATTTGTCTCTGGCCAAGGAAGTTTGCTCCTAAAGAAAAAAGTATATTCTAATAAAAATCTGCCTTTGCTTAGTTCTTATTTACCTCTGTGTCCCTAGCATTTTTTGCTAAGCCACAGACAGTTGTCAGCTGACCGCCAGTTTGCTGCTTTGCCCCAAACTCTGGCTTGTTTCCTCTTATATTAAGTCAGGTATATCTTCTCCGCCACCAAACCTTGCAAAGAGCAGTCAGTCTGCTCTACTATTCTACAGTACAGGATGCTTTTCACAGCTCTGCTAGGCTAAATACTGCAGAGTTCAAGCACAACATGGTATTTGAATTACACTAACATGTAAAAGCATTTCTGGATAAAAAAACACTTTACTGCCACCAATTTAAAACCATAAACATGTTTTGAATCGAATTCAATATATTGCTTATTTGTTCCTCATTCTCTCCCGTTATTCTTATAAGAAGGCATAAATTTCCAGCAAGGCTTGTGCTTGACAAGGCTCCATTATTTGCACATGACAAGGTTTATCAAAAACAGTTGGATTTTTATGAAGAGTCTTTTATGTTTCCTCCATAAAATATAAATAAATGAAAAGGATTAGGTGGAGGAAGCAGAATATAATTCATCACCAATGTGAAGCAGAAGGAGCAAACTGCAGATGAACTGAAGAAGAACATGGTGACTGGTCTAGAGAAGAAAACTACACCCTTTCTCAAAAGTTGGGAGCAAAGCATAATAAAGGAGCATTGACTTTTCTTGCCATTTTTAGGTGTCCCTAAATGCACAAAGTACAGAATCAGAGTAAGACGCAAAAACACACAGAAAACAGTAGTGCAGCTGTCTAGTTTTATTTTTTGGTGATATTTGTTTGTTTTATGATTACAGAATAAACTGAAAGACCAGAAACTTAAAATTAAATCTGCTCCCTTTAAATCATTCAAGAACAATTGGGAGAAAAGCCTTTTAAGGTGGCAGTGTCTCACTCCGTTCTCCATTACCCTCATGCCAGTCAGATAAAATTGCATTAAATTGCTTTGTATTCCCATAAAAATAAATGGTGGAGACAATGGCCCATGTTTTTTGCCCAACTAAAGCTGAAAAGTCATCCTGTAATCCTAAAGCAAGTCCAAGGGATTACTTCTGCCCATTGTATACACTGTACAAAGAAACTCAAGGAACGAGGTTGTTTTCTTACACAAGTTAGGCAACTGCCTCACCTCCCAGATCTTTGTTTGTGGTAATGACATATGTAAATTAGGCACATGATAATTGTGATTATTTGGATAGAATATGCAAAATAAGCCACATAATTCTGATGATGTTGTAAGCAAAGATGTCACAAGCTTCTAGTATTGAATGGCTCCAAAATCTATCTTTCCAAGCCCAGTCTCTAGTCTCCAGCAGAACTGAACTTCCATTTCTCTTGAAACTCTAAATATTGAACATCCACTTTTGGTCCAATTCAGAAATAAAATAGTTTTGCAGACAGTAAAAACTCTAATGTTTAGTGTGAGTAAGGTAAATATGAAAGCCAACATGCACAAACAAAATGATTTAATATAGCAGAAAGTCAAAATACCTTATTGTTTTATCAAAATAAAGTAAAAAAAAAAATCATTTACTTAGGCACTTTCTCCTGCCAAATTTCATCAACGTCAATATGTTCCCTTAAAACATTTCTCTTCTGGTGAAACTGCAGTGATAATTTTCTCAAAATGTTACAGTTTGAAGTGAGCATTTCCAAGGACTCTCCTGAAATGAAAGCTGATTGTCATCATAGGTATTTGGGGTGGAAAGCCTGCAGTTCTTAGATGCAAGTGCTATGTAAAAACTTAGGCAGATGAACTATGAAAATATTATCTTACCTTAAACTGTTGCAGAATTCTCTGTATTTTTATTCAAAACAAGTAGAAAGACCCTTCATAACCTTACCTATAAAAACTTCTGGTTTTTATCTATATGAGGTGTGTTATTCTTCCCACACCTACACAGAACTCTGCTTGTCAGTACTAAATCTGTTTCCAGCAACAAAAGAGTCAGGGGAGAATGACCTTTGAGACCAAGTGAAATATCCAAAAAAAGTACAAAAGCTTAAGTTAAAATAATGGCTTACAGAATGGTTGGTACAAGACAGAGAGGGACTGTCTCAAGGAGATGAATTTTGCTATCGGTTTCCACAGTGAAAAGGAATACATTATATTTAATCAACCCACTGACTCAAGTGTGTGAGCCATAGTAGAAATCCAATAGATTGGATTTCTTCAATAGAGAAACATTTTCTGGAACTTTTGCATCACCTCCTCAAAGAATGAGTTAAATCAAAAGTGTGATTGTGCAAGCTAAAAAAATGTAAATAATTTATTGCTGTATTTCAGACTTAGTTCAGAAAGAATAACTTCATGTTTCATCCTTTCCTTCATTTTTATATTGTCATTTTTGATCTTGAGCCCACAAACTTTTATACATGTGATTTCCCATACAAGAAAAGTTGAGTGCTTGCATTATGGTTTGCAGGATCCGTGCTTTACATTGCAGGTTCTTCATGCAGTGTCCTACCAGTGCTAGGTATACAGAGAAATAATTAAAGGGCAAGAGGAGAGATACAGGTGCTACTTAAGGTAAACTCATTCCCAGGAATTTCTTTTGATGCAGACTATTTATCATTGGATTGACTAGCTAAATCTCTGTGTTAATGAAGTCTATCTTTTATTCATGGACCTAAACTTCAATGTTTTCATTTGCTGGAAATGAATTGTGACCTCCTGGTACTTCTCCCTCTGCTGGGCCATGTGATATTTAAATGTGTTGTACAAGTCCTGATTTAATCAGATTGTACAAATCTGAGTCAACTGATGACAGAATCTGACCAGATAGCCTTATTATTTGTTTTGGACTATTGACTAAATCTTTGGCACACCCTGTACTGGATTACATAATAGATCAAAACACGGAGGAAAAAAAGGAGCCATGAAGTGATATTTCAATATACGGGAGAACGTCTATATCTGATTTGTAGACAAACTACGATAAACACAAGGCAAAAATCCAACTCCAGGCAGGGTGGGAAAGTTTCCTCATGTACCGTACACATAGGCATTAGCATTACATTTGCTCTTGCTTCTCCTTACGATCATTGAAAAAAACACAAAGTTGCTGCAATTTAGCCCCTCTTACTTGTTTCTGCATGTAGAGCGGTGATTTTCCTGAAGTCAAAATTAATGAACTCACAGGTAACTACCGATACTTACAGCAGCATGCAACAAAGACATCTTGGAGTTGTTAACTGCTACAACTCGACATTCGCTTGTCCAAGTCAGTTCAAAAGAAGCAACTGATTAATTCAGAGAAGTCAGCACATAGAGTTCAGCGAACAATAATTGTTATTCTACAGGTGACCAGAGCTGTCCTTGTGACTGTGATAAAATAGAGAGCTTAGTCACCAATCAGCCACCGTCTCTAGTTTTAGTCCCTACTGAACTTCTGTATGTCAATAAAGCGCTAGATGTGATGTCTCTAGGACATATGGGATGCCTCGGACAGGGTGTAAAACACAGAAGTGACAGGGGAAAACCGATTTATTCAGCCTTACTCTGTCCCCCAGATTAGACAGACGATTGTGCCCACTCCTCACCTTGTACCAGAGACAAATACGAGCCCTGAGCCTCTGAAAGAGTGAATGAACAGAGAAGCTAAACCACAGGAAGCTCAAAGCTCCTCTGCACTGTGGACTGAGCTTTGCCATACCAAGAAGGCACGAGGTAGTATGATTGGTTTTATAGCATGGGCAGAGTGCATGTGAAAAATGGCAGAACAGAGAAAAGGGTCTAGCAGAATTACATAGACAGAAAGGAGCACAAAGATGCAAGAAGGACACTCTGTCACAGAGAAGGGCTAGAAGGGATCAGTTCTAAGGAGCTGCAGTTCAAGAACTTGTGTTTTTCTGTTTGGACTAAGTTGAAAGGGTTTTCCAGACCCAGCTCAGTACATTGCACAATGTAAGCAATATACATTACAACCCAAGGACACAGAGGACAAGGACTGACTCAGTATGTGCAAGTTCTCCTTAGACATAAGTATTAATTTCTTAACAGGATCAACCAGATACACAGGAAGCAGGTTGCAGGTGCTACGCACATGCCTTCATCTCCTATTGCAGTAGACATCTGACATCTCTGAATGTCGCAATTCATGTGCAACTGCTGGGCCACATCCCCCTTCTGTACTCATCCTGCCACACTGGTGCCATAAAGGTGATAAGGTCACCTAACAACTAGCCAGACTTTAAGCAGGAAATCCCAATGCATCTTAAAAAGGATTGTCCTGTGAGTTGAGTGCTTTATGCCTCAGTCTGCTGCAAGAGCACATGAAGTAGCTGGAATGACAGTTGTGCACTGCTCCTGAATACTCATAACATCAATGGCTTTATTACATACCAGGAGGAGCTACCTCTGAGATTGCCTCTTCATTTGTGGGTGTGATTTGTCACTGCTTTCATTCTCAATAACAGGTTCATAGAATGAATCGGGGAATACAGAAAAATATCTCAGACCATCTGTTTAGAAGGTATATTTCACACCCTAGGGCTGATTCAAGAGTTACTAAAAAGGTAGCAATTTCAGTCTAGCTCTTAAGATCTTCCTGTATTGCTTTAAGAATAAAAAAGCAGCCTTTAGCTCCAAAATTTTGCCACAACTAAAACACAGACTAAAATAATCTTAAGTAGGTGATAGGCATATTTTACGGGTCAAATTCTTCCCCACTAATCACACCAGATAGCAGTTTGTTCCTTACATAGTCTGTCATTTCCAGGGGATGCCTTAACAAATAGTGTATTGCCATGGGTAAGATGGGAATCCCGCACACTCCAAATTCGATTCATTAGTATGGACTAGACAGGAAATATGTCTAACACCATTGCTATTATTATTATTGTTGTTGTTCTTATCGTTTGCTGCTCATTGAGAAACAATGACATCATCTTCCTCTACTTAGAAATACCAAACCACCAAACTCAAAGGAATAAATAAAAGCATGAAAGACTGATTGAAAAAACAATTGCTAAGTTAATTGAGAACATCATCTCTATCTCCTGACAAAAAAATTTACTTTTCATCTTAAAGGATTGATAAACATTTTGCAGACTTTTTATGTACAGAGTTGTACCTGATCTGTGGACCTATTCCCATAACTAGCAAGTGAGGTTTTAAATAAAAGAACTGTAGTTGTTTTCATTCACTGTCTGGTAAACTGGAATTATTTGCCGAAATAACAAAATAATATTTGATTCAGGACAGTGTTCACTTTGGAAGCATGATTGTGCACGAAAGACACCCAGTCATGGCTAAGTCATCTGTCCCATCAAGACAGCCTGCTTTCCACATTGTTATTACTTTAAATACGCCAAAAGCCAGTTCTGAACAAGTCAATCAATGTCTAAGAAGCTACACTTTATTAAGAACTATGGTAATGCTCACAGTTTCAAAAGAGTATAGATTTGATTAACTTATGCTCCGTCTGTAGACAGAAATTGTACAAAAAAGATAACTAACATAGAATGCTTTGTAAAATGTTTACAACTTTCTTAAGAAGCTCCCGGGGGGAGGGGAAAAAAGGCTATAGTAAGAATAGTGAAAAAGTGAAAAAAATCATTCAGAGAACACTTTGCAAACTATTCAACAGCTGCTCCACAGTGACCCATAAGGCTGTCAGCAGCCTGCATTGCAATTTGCCCACTCCTAAAAATCCTCTTCTACATAGGCAGACTTAAGGGAAGGTGAAATTGGTTCAGAGTACGCTACAGTTTGTCTTGGAGTTTGACAATTAGAGATCATTACTAGAAGTTTGGTGAACAGACTGCTGCTTTCGTTACCTCATCGTGTTCTGAAACCTGAATCAGATCAACCCCACAATAAAGTAACACAGATTTAACCGCAACAGTATCGGCTTGCTGTGCATTTACGCAATTTTGTATAGGTTTAATTGGAAGTGTATGTTCATATATCAAGCCTGGAGACTTGGCTTAAGAAGACAGATAAATAAATGGTATGTGGCCCCCCCAGATTTTGGCTGGAGGGAAACCAAGGAGCACTTTGAAGCTTCTTATAAAATGTACAAAGCAGTACCTGACTCAAAGTGGGAATATGCAGATTAGAATTCCCAGGTGTTAAGCTCTTCTGGCTCACAAAGTGTTTGTGTTTGAATGCAGTCTAAAGGAGAGGAAAATAAAAAGAGCTACACCATAAGGCTTTTTTATGACACAATTGTGGAAAGCAGTCCAAATTCCTACTTTTCTCCCCTAACAAGGAGTCCTTTTGGCATATGCTGGAAACTGCTTGATATCGATAGGTTTTATGCTAATTATCTGCAGAGAAAATACTATATAGTCATAATTATTACATGAATTTTAATTGCCTGGCAAATTATTTTGCGTTTCACCTAGGGGAGGTGCAAGGGTATTTTTTTATCTTAGTTTTGGTACTGTTCTCAAATTCCAGTTGCCATCATTTAAGAAATGTTAAGGATGTTAATGAATATTAAAGGTCAGGCACCTAGCTTGTGTAAATTAGCACAGCTCAGTTGATTTCTGCTGCTTTACTGATTTGCAGTTACTGAGCACCTTAAGACAATTTATTTGTCTTGCATTGCAATTTGTTAGTCTTGGCTATAGATTTTGTTCCATATATTCAGCTGTTTAGAAGTAGTTGCAGGGTCAAGTGAAAATGCAGGTTAATGCAGCAAATGCCAATCATTGTAAACCAAAACAAATTATCACATTCATTTCCACTTGCATGCATAGCTACATAGTTTTGACCTGGGGGATTTTTTTGGCTTTATTCTTTCTTATCATGAACACACACTAAAAAACTGAAACTTAGTTTAAACCCTTCAAGTTTGCAACAAAAGCATGAATAGGGCATTACACATGGTTTTAACTAGCAAGCTCCAACCCCGCTGTTTTTTATTTGCACCCTTCTACACATTGAATCTCAGAACAACCTGTAATTTTAGTATAAAATCATAATATAGCAATTCTGGACTCACAAGTGAGGTAACGTTTTCGTAAAACAGAGTAGGTAGTATCCATCATAAACTCTTCAGAAGAATCTAAACACTACTGTATTTTAGCAAAACTGTCAAACAGTTAGTTCAGCATGATTCCTATTTTCATCCTGTGTGATTCATCTAAAGATGTGGGTTTACCTTTCTGCAGTGTGTCTTAGCATGTGTTATGTGTTTTGCATCATAATTCTAATCTCCACTCTACCACGCTGACCAGTGCGACCACCTCACTTGCTCTCTATCTGTATTTACTTATATGAAATGACAGATCTTCAGGGTAGGGTCTACAAGCATTTCTAAATGAGTCTGCGTTTCAATGTCAGGTCCCAGCCATCACTATGACACAATCATCTATGAGAAAATTTCTCGTTATTTGTTCTTGGACAGGAGGTACAGAAGTAACACAGAACTCTGCTAAGCAAAGTAGTGACTCATCTGAAAAAAACAAGTGGACATGTAAAGGCTGTTGGCTAACAATTATGCATGAGATCCAGACTTTCTTAAAATGGTCAGCTAAAAGCATCATAAGAAAAATCAGTACAACCTAAACTAGACAAGCTGTTCTGAAGATTGAAAGAGATATCAGAGATATCACCCTCTGGAGAAAAAAAATGAAAACAATTCCACTGAAATATTCATAAGAATGGAACAAAATATACAATGGCCATGACAACTTCCATTTTACATCAGGATTAACGGAAAATGATAATACATTACTTACTCTCATCAAATAATGAAATATTTAAACCAGAAATTAAAATAAGCCATTCGGCTGTGAGGTGCTGTAAAGCCACTGATTTCACTCTGGCAGAAGAAGGATTTAAATACAGATACCTGAAAACTAAGACAAGTGTTCTACTCTAGGGGTTACGGGGGAATAGTGACCGAGTGCATGAGCACACTCACACATTTCATTCTGAAAAAGCAAAAGACAAGTTCTGAAGAAAATATATGAGCACAATTTTTGTCAAGAACTGTGCATTTCCTAATCAAAAAAAGACACCCATCCAACCCCCAAACCCCATATTCTTCTGCTGTTTTCATTATTCTTGAGTTAGTTCGACTAACTCCGGTTTTTGAACACCAGAGCACACAAGAGCACCTCTATAGCACTTTCCAGTGAATGACTTCCTAGCAACTTGAAAGCTCAGGTGTCAGTGTTTCTGAGCAAAGACACCTATTGCTGAAGGTTTGAGGCCCAGAGAAAGAAATCAGGTCTTTGAGTCTGCTAGTTTTAAGGTTTTTGCTTTTGTGTCTTCGACAAGACCTTTCCTACCATGAAAAAGGTGGAGGAGATCATCAGAGACTATAGGATGAGTCAGGTAGGGAGGAAGGGATTGCTCTGCTGCTACACTTGGATATGCACAATGAGACCGTAAGACTTCTTCCATCCTTATTGACTGGGGCCACACTTGATGAGGCTGGAAGACTTGATAAGAAATTGTTGCCTTGGCCTTAGTAGAATGTCGTTACATTATTGGTTTATGTCAGGAAAGGTGATTAAGTTAGTATTCACTTTTATCACCACAATTAGCTTGTCTAGAGAGCTTTTAAAGTTATATTCAATGTTTTAAGTCCCCAGACAAAAAGCTGGAAGAATCAATGACACAACTACCCCTTTTTCTGAAAACATCAGAAATCCTGGAGAGGAAAACATTTTTGTCAGAAGTAAATGGGACATCTAAAGGAACAGCCAAAGCTCAGATGGAATCCTAAAATGTCCTGATTTCAGAAAGTTACCAGTATTGGTCAGTTCAGAATTATACCAACATTGGATTAAAAGTTGCACAGTAATACAAAACAACTTTTTGGAGCTTAGGTAATCTGTAAGGAGACCTTGGTTGGAGAAGAGTAAAGAGCTTGAAATACTTCTTTTACCACTTTAAGAATTCAAGAACATAACTTAGAAATTTTGTGAGAGATGCCCCATAGCTCCCTTCAAGACAGGCCTTCACCTACCTGCTGACCATTTACTCTGGCATAGATTCCTGTATCTTCTAAACAAATTGTTTTGCCTAACAAGTATTTGGACTTTTAATCCTATCCCTAACCAGGACACATATGAAACTGGAATTTGTATTTAAAACCAGCTGCATAGCTTTCTTTTATATTAAACACTTTCCGCTCAGTTCATACCTACCTGAAGCACAGCAGCCTCACTAATCTAGGATCTACAGCCTCTGTGATATTATTCTTTCTGCCCTCCCACAGAGCAGGCACAAAGCTGCATTTTGTAGTCTCTGTTCAGGGAAGCTGCCAGAATCCTTGAGCTCTATGCAATTTGACTGCTATAGGCATTACTGTTGTCAGATCCACGAGCAATTTTTGACGTTTCTGTCCAGTTTTCTCACCATAAGCAGAGCTCATTTTCCTGTCTTTTCCAGAGTTGGGCAAAACAAGAATTGTGACTGCAGTTTTTTTTACCTTAGCTATCTGTAGTCCTTAATATGCATAAATACTACTGAATAACGGAAATGCATATTGCCCTCTGGAAACCATGACAGTCCGTGGGAGCTCTTCTTACATTTCTAGCAGTTTTAGACAAACAACATGTGTTAATCAGCCTTCCATGTCTCCCACTGTCATTCACAACTTGGCCTCCCAGAGCCCCTGCTGTGAAGCAGCATAGCACAAGAAATTTAGGTGTATTCACATATGACATATTCACGTAATGTTACCAGAGTACAAGAGTCCAAAGTTAAAATAAAAACAAATCATTTCAAACAAACTTAATTTAAAGAAAAAAGGCTGACATCATGATGTGTAGATAACAACAGAATGGAGCATAGGAAAAGTCGAGCTGTGTCAGTACTGGATGCTCAAAGAAAGGTAACAAGGAGAGCGCAGACACCAATTAATCCTTCCCCGATACACCCACAACATATTGAAGTTTTTAAATACACTCTGCCAGTAGTAATCCCTTTAAATATAACACTATTCTACACTGAGAGGGGTACTGCACCAGGCAAATATAGTGATAGCAATTTGACCCTAATTATTTCCAGGAAAGCCGAAGACTAGACCTTTGCCACATGACACAATGTAAAATATGCACAGGAACAAACCAGAGAAGGATGGGGAGAGCATTATTTACTTGGGCACAGCTAACACAACTAGATAACTTTTGGACAACTCCCATCCAGCAGCTCAGAACAGGGGCACAGTGAAGACATGTGTGTCTACCCTCAGCATTGTACTTATGTCTTAAAAATTGCCCTCAGTCCTTTCTTTTCCATTGCAGACAAACTGCTCCATTATCTCCCACTGAGGAAGAAATACCTATTGTGCAGCCAGTCTGCGTATTTCTCCCTCTCTTACTTCCCATCCATGCTCAGAGCAGAGGAGTCCCAGCTAACCCTACAATCTGGTCATGCACGAAATCACCTCTTCTCAAAGGCGGGGTACAAGGGTGGCAACAACAGGATGTTTTACTCTTGCTTCCTGTTAGGACAATGTAGCCATAACTATTATACATTACTCTTTCCAATACAAGTCATTATTTATTCATATTGCCTGGGAGGAAAGTTTTGGATAGAGAATTTCTTCTGCACTTACTGCCGTTACAAGGTTCACAATGTGAGGAGGAAGCCAGAGAACCTCTGAGGGTTCTCAGGGATGGTTGCACAAGCGTTAATGAAATCCCATTAATCACAGCCCTAGCCATCACAGACTTGTCAGCACAGGAGGTTGCAGGCTACCCACAGCAGGTAGAGAGGTTAGAAAAACATGTCACAAGAAGGTACGTGTATGACCTTTCCTGAATCTGCAGTGTTGGTCAAAATATTTTTGTGCTGTGGCTAAACCGGAGATGGGAGAAAAATGCCATAGGGAGAACATCTGCAAAACTTAAAATGACACAGTCCAGGGAATTTCCACAGTTCCACTCTCCACCTATCAGAACCTTGAATGGGAAGTATTTCTCTGTCCACTTTGCCAGGCAGGTAATTATTTGTGCTCCTCAGTACCCGTGTTAACTGCACCTGAAAAGGAGTGTTGTTTTCTAAGTATTTCGCATGCAAAATGCGGCAGAGCAGAAGACAGAACTATTTCTTGCCACCAGCATTAAGGCCCAGGAAAAAGCCTTATAAGCAGGAACTACAATACTGTGAAGAGAAATAGCTTTACTTACTTGTCATACAGTCTTCTCTCACTCTGCCTGTCACAGCTGTGCTAGACATGCAGTAATCCTATACCTCTTACATATAGCCCAGGAGATCTGGCACCCGATAAGGTTTCACTGTTCACTCTGGGCCAAGTTCACTCAGGTACATTGGTGAGAATTTGCAGTTGCCCACAATCAGCAGATATTCCAGCACAGTTTAAACCAAAAGTACACTTCTGGCCTCTTGTTACTACTCTGGACACCTCATTATCATGAAGGAATTTAGTTATCTCTGGAGCAGATCTGGTATGAGAAGGGAAGCCTTTACTGTTCTCCTGTGCCAGATAAAGTGTCTTGGAACCTGCTCACAGATGCAGACTCAATCAGAGAGAAGCTGCACACCCTTCCCAGGTTTTCCCTGACAAACACAAGCAGATGTAGACGATTGATTGAAACTGTCATTTAATACAAGGTCTCCTTCCTAGTATTCCCAGAACTTTATTTGAAGGCCAATTTAGAAACTGTGGAGCATACATTTGGGCAGTCACACGAAGGCTTTTTTGGGAGCCTGAAAGAGGCTCGATTTGTCTGTATCGCAAGTCAGAAGTAGCCTTTTTGTAACAAAAATGTGAATGAGTTTCTGGGTTTGTATCTCAGTACTTGACAAGCTAGGCTTCTTTCCTTTTACTGTCAGAAGGGCCTGCACTTTACCTCTGTCCCCAAACAGCCATATTCTGAAAACTTATAGAAAGAGCTATGCACATTTCCTCCTGTGTATTTTTATAAGGGAAAAAGGATGTAATGAAAAATAAGATAGTAAGGAAAACACGTAAGTTTCTGTAAACCACATTTCTAAGTCATTTGGGGGATTTTGTTAACAAGAGACATTGTTCGGTAATATCTTTCATTTGTTTAAATTTATTGTGATACAATTTCTTTTAGTTAAAAGGGCCTAATTCACAGACATTTTTGTATATACTTTCAAGTGATCATCCAAAGACATTTTTCGAAAAAGAGAAAGATCGTAGTCAAATAACATGCCCGAATGAATTCAGTATTTCATATGTGATACAAAGAGAGGCAATTGGTAAACTGTGAGAGAAAGAAAGTTGTTGAGGGAAGAGGGATTGCTTTATATAACAAAGTTTGATTGTAAATAAAATGTCTGGGCAGGATGTTTAACTGTAATAAATTGACTGGGCTTCTGCTGGCATATCTATTTAGCTTTACTGACATTAGCTATATTTGTATGGAACTTTATTGTATGGCAAAAAGTTTCTTGTTGGGGATTTGAAAAACTGTCCTACAGTACCAGCATCTTGAAAGCACAAAACATGCTGATGAACAGAGACTGAAAAGGTAAGAAGATCAGGGCTGAGTTTCTTGCATACAAGAAAATCACAAGACAGGAGAGAGAACATGGATATATGTAATTGCATATTAAGCAGGATCAGCATTTTGTTACTTTTTTTACTAGCAATTTGTAATGCAGTAAGATGGGGGGGAGGGGGAAGACAGCTCTCCGTATTGTATTGTAATCTGAGTCACCAGCGAAACCAAAGGATTACACTTCAACTTTTGTTAGGGATGACATTCCTTCCATCCAGTCCTAGTATTTACTCCTAAATAAGCAACAGCTCTGCCCTCATATTGCAAGAAGATGGAAACAGTTCATCAGCCAGGGTGTGGAATGAGCCAAAATGTTACATAAAAGGATCAAATTTCTTTCCCAGTCTGTTCCATTCATTTCTTCAAACAACTTTAGTATTTTCAAGTTATTTTTCTTCTCAGCCATCCCTAGTTGATATTTTCCCCACATTGAAATTTTTTTTTTACGTTCACCCAGCAAGGTTCAAGAACCTAACCCGAGAGCTCTGGGAGCTGTGGTCCTTCCAGTGCTTCAGTGAACCTTACCAGGATCCTGCAGAGATGTGTCTACCCAGAGGTGAGGGCAGGGGGAAGCAGAGGGGCTGCACAGCATTGCCCTTTCATCCCTGATGAACATGAGGAACAAGAGGAAGAACTTCACTCCGAGGGTGACGGAGCATTGGAACAGGCTGCCCAGGAAGGTTGTGGAGTCTCCTTCTCCGGAGATATTCAAGACCTGCCTGGACAAGGTCCTTTGCAGCCTGCTGTAGGTGACCCTGCTTCGGCAGGAGGGTTGGACTAGATGACCCACAGAGGTCCCTTCCAACCCCGAACATTCTGTGATTCTGATGCAACACAGAGGGCTCGCCATACTGGGCAAGGGACTTCTCCCATAGCACGCCTACTCTCCTCTGGTTGATCCGTTCTTTCCCACAGCATTTGTAGTGGTAAACCAAGCTCTTTTGAATCTGAATTATAACATAGGGCTTTTGCCTGAAAATATGTCATTTGAGAATGGGAGGATCTGTCCATTTAAGGAAGAGGCTTATGTTTCGAATAGGGGTGGAGATGCCTTTCTCCAACCAGACTGACACAAGGTAATCTCAAATCCCCACTCCCCAGGAGGTGTGTTCTCATTCAGACAACGATAGAACTCCTCCCTGCCCAGGGTTTAAGGCATTTTCTCAACTCAGACACGATAATTTTCATGGCAAGAATAAGGAAAGGAAGGGAAAATTGCTATCACACCACACAAGGCACAAAAGAAAATACATATCAAACACACATCTGGGAAGAGATTAGCACTACCTCAGAGTGTCCTGTGTCTCACTAGCTTAGGCTTCTAAAACGAAATGTTAGGGGTCTGAACAGATCAGAAAAGACATATGGGGGGAAGATGACTAGAACTTCTACCTTTTTTTTCTTTCAAAACCCACACTTTTTCCTTTCAAACAGGATGACTAGAAATTTATCCTCGAATGTCGTAAGCGTGTGAAATGCATGTGCCTTCAATGTGCAAATTCTATACTGCACAAGGGAATAACTAATAAGCCACTATTTTAATGAACGAAGTTAAAAGGGCAAGGTAACATACCTCAATTAAGGGAATTAATTCTTAACAGCATTGAAAAATGAGCCCCTCCTTCTCCTGGGAAGGGAAGACAATATTGGTTTGGGTTAAAGTCCTACAATTTTGTATCAGTTGTAGATTTTCCAGCCCTCAGGAGCTCTTTGTGGATCATACTCTTCCAAAAAAACAACAGCAGTTTTTGATCAGGAAAGTTAATGAATATGAAGGCAACAAACCCAAGAAATACTCAGCAAAGAAGTAAGGCGACATCACGTCTAAGAGCCCCTTCCCAGCCCACAGAATAAGCCTCACCATGGGCACCCACCACCCGGAGGCAGAGGCAGCATGGCCACATGCAGCCTGGCTGGCGCAGCCCCAGCAGAGCTCTGCAGTCGGCAGAAAAGAAGCAGCGGGGGTGCAACCCTTCAGAGAGCAAACCTCTATGCGCTGTCTCTCTTCACCTCCCCTCTCCTTGCATTCTTCCTACTACCAAACATCTTCACCCTGTCCTCCCACCCTGACCTGTTCCTCACTTGATTGTTTCTAACCCACAAATGTTCCTAGAAGCAGGTCCTCGCTCCTCAGAATGATACCTTGTGCCAGATCTTACGAATTATTTGAAAAAAATCTTTAAATCCGTTCTAAAAAGCAATCACCGCCCTAATACTTACCATCTCTTTCCACATTCTTAAGCTGCTTTGGG
>Ga0065711_1029199_pt1 | contig 37168 bp, 20 predicted proteins | sample Hoacrofraction12_FD_59098 | JGI IMG/M metagenome (GOLD analysis project Ga0065711, IMG submission 59098) | Hoatzin crop microbial communities from Cojedes, Venezuela - Epithelial fraction 12 v2 (version 2) | ecosystem: Host-associated > Birds > Digestive system > Esophagus > Crop | place...
GCCCACACTTCCTGAGCTTCCCTAGGAGGATGTTATGGGAGACAGTGTCGAAAGCCTTGCTGAAGTCGAGGTAGACAACATCCATGGCTCTCCCCTCATCTACCCAGCCAGTCATGCCATCGTAGAAAGCTATCAGATTGATCAGGCATGATTTCCTCTTGGTGAATCCATGCTGACTACTCCTGACAACATTCTTTTCCTCCACTTGCTTGATGATGATCTCCAGGATGAGCTGCTCCATCACCTTTCCTGGGATGGAGGTGAGGCTGACCGGCATATAATTCCCTGGGTCTTCCTTTCTGCCCTTTTTGAAGATTGGAGTGACCTTGGCCTTTCTCCAATCCTTGGGCACCTCTCCTGTCCTCCAGGATCTCTCAAAGATGATGGAGAGTGGCTCAGCAATGACACCCGCCAGCTCCCTCAGCACTCGTGGGTGCATTCCATTGGGGGCCACGGATTTGTGGGCGTCCAGATTGCTTAAGCGATGCCTCACTCAGTCCTCCTCGACCAAGGGAAAGTCACCCTCTCTGTAGGCTTCTCATTCTCTCTGTAGCCTTCGTCCTTCCTCATGGGAATCTGATAGGTCATGTTTATTCAGTCTCTGTCCCCTGTGTCACCCATTCTGAAATTTTAAGAAAAGCATCCCCTATGACAGTGCCTGTAGTTTGTTTGACTTACTAGGATGGCAGAGTGACAGACAGCAGGACCAAAGGTAAAAGGGTCAGGACTAGAAAGGATCAAGATCAAATAAAAGCAGCACAACAAGCTCCACTACTCAGGCAGTGTTTGAAAGACAGAAGAGTAATGTACCTTTAATTACAACACCATCCAGTCATTTGCCTGATTGTACTCCAGCAAAAGAACTGAATTTTCTAGTTGAATAGGCTGCAGCGTTCACAAGAAAACTGACAGCATAAAGAACAGACCAAAAATAAAGATAGTTTTTGCCATTGTACAAACGTCTTCCTCAAGTGTTGTCTGTTTTCACTCTAGGTTGTAATTGAGTACCAGCCTCCATCTCTGTGTGCTGAGTAGACAGCAGAATGGCCAGTGAATGTGTGGGAGAACCAAGCAGTGTGGGAGGACATTGGTGCATGATTCTAGGTAGCACAAGAAAACCATATGGGTAAGTTTTCACCTTAGACCTGAGCAGTGGAACTATACGACTCAGTCTAAAGAGACGGGAAAACAGCAGAAAAAAAAAAAATGGAACAAGTAAATTTTATTCAGCTGGCAAGAACAGAAAAACCCTTAACTCAACTGCTCAATCTTCTGGTGGGCTTTCCTGCAAACGATTGTTGATGGACCATCCCTCTTCATGAACCTGGTTTCTGGGAGAGGAAAATAAAGTCATTTTATAAGAGTTGTGAATGCTCTGGGAGACACTTTATCGTTCTTCCTTGTGCGCATACAAAAAAGCTGTCTCACATTCATGATTATCCACTGCATACAGTGTTGACAATGCCAACAGAGCAAAAATCACAAGCCCGACTTGCAAAACTGTGGAATTAATTCCCAAAGTATATGTATATTTCATCTGATTTATTTAGGCTTTAAGCTTCAGAAGTTTTCCTGCCCCTTCTCAGCCCCAGAGCACCCTGGTTCTCTAGAAGGCTGTTCTAGAGTCCCAGCTCCCACAATGCATAGCATAAGACAATTCAGTGCCCCATTCCTAGAGCTTTCCTATCATTTCTAGTCTCATCAGTTGTATCACCACTCATTTATCTCTTCATTCCACACAGCTCTTTTTCTCCCTCAAGGACATATACCCTTATTTCTTCTCCCATTTTCACAATAGCATTCTTTTACTATCTTGGAGATCCTGAAAATAAACATCTTCCCCTGCCACACCCATCTTTCCTTTCAAAATAAGGTTGTCTATCTCAGGATTCCCTCATTTCTCCAGTTAGGAGAAGGAGGACTGGTGGAGGGACACTCAAGATCCAGAAGTCTAGGGACGAAGAATTTATTCCCTGAGAAGTTGGGCTTTTCCTGTCCTCTTCTTCCTTCTGTAAGAATGGTGTTCAGTCCTCAGTGGAGAGGAAGAGCAGCTGACTTTCCCCTCACTTCCTCCCTGGAGCAGGAAGAGTGGTAAACAATATGAGATTTTTTTTTCCAGGAAAATTAAAATTCAAGGGGAAGCTGGAGCAGTGCTTGTTGAGCTGGCATCGGCTCCAGCAACAAATGAAATAGTCTCCCCACCCTGACATCCCCCAGTCACAACGATTGCTTCCCACTCTACAGAAAATTAGGAACACAGTGTCTGCACAGCATACTGATAAACCTTGTCACCAACCATCTGCAGTTGTGACAGATAGCCTTGGCTAGGAATTAGATCCTATTTTTCTCCATTTATCATATGGTTCATACCACCAGTCAGAGGTCAGCATTTTTTCACAGCAGGACTCGGCCACATCTGATGACCATGCTTCTGTTTTTAGGTAGTTTGCCATGCAATAACCTGAAGCCACAGAACATGCTGGGTCGTATGAGCTTCAGTGCTGGGACCCAAGCCCCATCTTGCCCTGTACCTGTCAGCTGCCAATACCAGCTGTTTCCTGTTGTAGATCTACCACACCACTGAATGTTGCAAAATACTTTTAGCAAGGATGGGAAGTGTCCAAAGGAAGCAGACAGGATGGAAGAAAGGAGAGTTCACTCTGGCTGCTGGCATTGTAAAAAAAAAAATGGGAGTAATTTAGAAAAGAAATACCGAAATAGTTAAAAACTTCAAATAAGTTGTTGCTGCTGCTAGCCATGTTCCTGTCACCTCCATAAACTAAATTTCTTTATCCAGACACTTGGAACAATTTCTTTTTATCTTCCTGATAAGGTGAACTAAAGGTAACAATTTCTAGCACTTCAAGGTGTTCTTTGGACATTTCTAAGAGACAGCAGTATTTTCAACACATATGTATGTGCATGTGATTCCATGAAAGCGATTCTAAGACCTGAGCTGGTATGATATATTTTTCTGCCACTTTTCCTAAGTTGTACTGCAGAAGTTAGGATCTGTTATCACTTTGATATTTTAAGGATTATTGTGATAATTGTAAATTATCATTAGCATTATTAGTAAATATTGCTATATAGTAAATTGAGTCAAATTCAAAAGGAATAAACCCACTTCAGGCATCCAGTTTGATGCATGAAGAAAGAAACTGTCAAGTTATAAAAGTTTTTGTTTTTAAATAACCAGTGGAGAAAGGAAGGTTTTATGATTGATATAAAGACTGAAATGGGAGTTGGAAGACCTGAGTTCAATTTGCAGCTCTTCACAGACTTCCTGTGTCAGTGTCACCTCGAATAAGCCATTGACATTTCCCAGTTCTTCTCTTTCCTCCCACCAAAGAAGGAATAGCTATATCTACTAACATCACAGGAGGTTTGTGAGACTAACTTAAGAAAGAAGACAAATAACTTTTAGAGGGGTTCTGGCTCTTGGAAGTTACTCCACAATCCCATGTTCTCAATACACTCAGAGCATTAGACTTCAGAGCACCCTGAAGGGTCTATTTTAGCTCCTCTGCATATGAGGAACTATATTAGACTAAGCTGAATTGGGGGGGTCCCATTATTCCTTGCTGTGCATCTGAGAAAGTTGATTTCTGTTGTCTTTTACATTGCTGCTGTTCTGGGTAGTGTAATACTTGTGACTCATACTCAGTATATCTGCAGAAAATATAACATTAAAATAGATAAAAAATAAATGAGTAATATCTGTATAGGGATATGAAACGCTTAGGGGGGACTTGCAGTGTTTCACAGAGTTGAAGAGATTCTTATGTGTTATTAGAAGATTATAATTAAAAGGATCTTCAAGTTTACCACTTTCCCTATTGTTAGACAACGCTTAATTCCTTTTCATTTGTAGTCATTTGGCATCAGGATACATTCACAAACAATGTGCAGTTTATGTGTGTTGATGGATGTATATATTTACATGTGTGAATATGCATTTGCACGTGTAATGTGTATGCACAAAGAAAGTTGCCTCTGAGTGCATGAATTTGTTGTATGAAAGTAGGAACAATCATTTTTGTATTGCAGCTGTGGCTGTTTTCAACATCAAAGCGAAACGAAAACAGTAAAAGTAAAAGAACGAAGCAGAAAAAAAAGAAACATAAACCAAAACTATTATTAGAGAAGAACAAAGGAACTGATCCCAGAGACAGTTTTTCAACAGCTGGCAAGGTTCATCAGCTATTTTTACTGGTCTGGTGCCTGTCCTGTTAAGTCTGTCTTTTTTTCTGTTTTGTTTTGTGTATTTTTTTTTGTTCAAGAGTATCACTTATGGTTGGATTGATTTCAATTATGCAGGTGTATGCGTTAAGTAAAACCATACTGAAGTCAAGGAAGTGCAAAAATCAGCACCCTCAATAGTTCTGTAGGGACTCATTGCCTTGATCTGCCAGGCAGGTGGCCTTTAGACAATATATATTTAAAAACTGGTCCAGCATTTCAATTATCCTCCCTGGATTTTGTCATGCTGTAAAGCAACCCTTCAACTAAGCACCTTCATTGCCCTTTTGTAGTGAAATGAGAGACCCTCCACGCTGCCAGCCATTGACATTCAGAAATTGTACCGGTCCTCAAACAGTCGAAAAATGACTCAAAAATCACATGAATAAATACAACTGTAAAATTCCTGGTTTCTCTTGGTTCATTCTTTCTAGATTGCAGTTCTGGTCTAGAAACTGAAGTCTATTTATTTCATAGGAGGAAAGCTGAAATTCTTGCTTAATCATATAACCCCAGGAGCTGAAGCTTAATGGAAAAGAAACAGCAAATTGTCATAAGACTCAGGATGCAAATTATGACAACTGGCAATGCTGAAGTCACATACTCCTCCACTTCTGAATCTTGGATTGACTAAAAGAGATGGGCTTTCAGCATCCTGCAGAAGCTGTGTGTATATGCAGACGTTTCATACATAAATGATTCCTGCTGAAGCAGCTTCTCTTCCTTTTATGGGGCTGATGAAATTATTGTAACTGGTAGCAAAGATTTTTCTCTATCAATAATGTTGTTCTAGAAATAGATTGTGAAGGAAACCTGAGAGAACATTTTTAAGAATGTACTGATTAAAGCAGCTTAACAGTCCAAAAGATGGGAACTGCCTGTCAGGAAGTAATTATTTACAGTCAAGACTTTGGAAGAAATTAATTGCTGGGATAAGGGAATGTAATTGCTGACGATTGTGGAGCAGCACCCATAGATAGGGTGCAAACAGGAACAATAAAAACTCTTTAGTTTCGTCTCGCTTGGGAATATTTTCTAATTATGTAGTCTAAAGAAGACATTGATTCACTGAAAACCAAAACTGTAGATACAGCCAAAAATAAATCAAATCAATGAAAGATTGTTTGTCCCTTTTGTGATGTTATGATTGGTATGTGACAGGCATATCATTCTTATTTCCCATTGAGTCAGGTTCAGAATTGCCTCTCTCGGCATCTGTTTCTGGCAGTGCAATGTCTATAAATATCTGGACACAGACAGGGAATCCATATACATAGTTTTCTTGCACAGTCCCTGTAGGGATGCGATGACCCCCAATGAATCATTCCTTACTCCTGAAAGTAGGAGCAGTCTAAAACCATCCATTAGGATAGATCAAGTACAAGGGCCTGGAGTCAGCATTTTCTTTCAAACTGCTGCTCCTAAATCCTGGATGCTGATTAGGCACCTTCACCTTCTTCAACATAGAGCAGAGAGATCTTCACTGAGGAACTTTATTATCTGGATTTGCATAGTTGCTCTGAAATGAAGAGTTGTGTGTGGAGTGGGAGGGATTGAAATGCATAGCTGCCCTTCTCTGAGAAGCTTATGCCAACCAAGAGCAATTAAACAGACTGGCTGTGTAGATGAAGGGAACTCACTGCATTCCTTTCTGGGAGCTGAGCCACTGCACAGTTAAGAGTGCAGAAGTCATGGGGACACTATAAGCCCCAAAGGCTGAACGAAAATGATACCAAGCTTGAATTTTCCGCCTGCTCAGCGCATGATCCTGTCATTCCGCCTTTTGTAAACGGTTGCCTCCTTCAGTCTGAATGAAAGATATCATGATTGCTGTGCTCTGCATAGAAGACACTGTCCATGCTCATGCATGAAGTTCTGCTTAAGCCTCATGAATCAGACCTTCTGCAGGGACAAAGGCATAGATAGGTTGTTCCTTGTCTTGCATAAGGATTGCTTGGAGCTCAGGTTGGCTACCAGTTTACTGAACTAGCAAGAGCAAGTGTTCCTCAGTTCTCTCCCCAGAAGTAGGAATGGAGTAACTTCTTTCTTTGGGCTACCTTTAATTTATATGCACTGAGCCCTTTCAAAAGGACTTCGTTAGATTTTGATCATGGCCATTCTTGGGGTGAGTACATTTAGCTTTGGAATTACTTGATAACATGTGGAATAATATTTACCTTGGCCTGCTATGAGAGGAAAACATGAATATTTCAAACTGTGTTCCACATGTTTACTTTTTAAATCCTCCTAAGCCAGCTAATTTTTACACTGAGTCTGTACATTTGTTACCTGGTATCACACACTCAAAGAAAAAGTCTACAGACTAGAGCTAAGAGGTCATCATGCTGTTTTCCCTGCATGTAGAGAATCATTCCCTACAGAAATATTTGTGCTTAAGAGTACAGAGTGTCGAGGAGGGCTAGAAATCATGCTGTAAACCTTCATATCTGCGGTTTGGTCATAGATGTCTTGATTTTGCTGCCTAGCAGTAGGCACCTTGCGTCCTTTCAAGCTCAGTATGGGATCCTGCCTGGCCTCCTGCTGCTCATCCAGAAGGGTCTATGTCAGACCTTGCCAGCCTTCTGCGGCTGTGTTGGGAAGTGTCTCTGATGGCATTCAGTACTTGTCTTCAGGTAGATGAGTTGCACAATAAGCCCCCATTTTAAGAATGTGGGTCTTCAGAGTAAGATAAGTATGGTAAGACTTAATGTGAAGTCTTATGAAGAGTAATTGTCAGTGAGGATTCCATGCTAAAAGCTGGGCATTGGGATCAGCCTCTTTTTCTTGCTAGGGATGATCTATGGCTACACTTACCTAGTTTCTACAGGATGGAGGATATAGTAGAGGTGGGATTCAGCTGTTAGACAAAGATACCTAAATAAGCACTACAGTTACCTCAGCCTGGGCCTCTCTGACTGTATTGGCTATCCCTCACAGTGGGTTTTATAGCCTATGTAATGTCTCTTGCTGTGTGATCTGAATCTCGTGAACAAAATTCAGCTGCTTAGACATACATGCCTGCTGTCATCTGAAATGCACTGACATATCCAAACTACCCACACAGGCTGTTTTACCTGTAACGTAGAATGTGTAACTGATCCACACATGTCTGGAGAGGCTTGTGGAGGTGGTGGGACAACTTAGGCCACCTGAAATGGTGCTAAGTGCCCGTGTTTTACGTATGTTTGGACAACTGAATCTCATCCTGAATTTCTGAAGGATGAATATAGAGAAGTCTCTCAAAACTTTCAAGAAGTTTATTCAGCTAATTTAACCACAAAGGATTTTAATTTTCTTTTTGTCTTTTAATGCCTTTCACTAATGATTCATTCAGTGCTTCTAGTTTATAGTAGGACAAGTAGAGGTTAAAAAAGAAAATAAGGGTACTCCCTTGATGCCTAATTCAAATATGTTTCAAAATGATGGCCAAAGCAGGGACCTATCAAGTACACGCTTGCACTGGCTCACAGACACCTGGGATATTCACATTGTCATCTGTCTTGACATCAAGCTTGAGTATCCTGATTAGAAGTGACTTCCCCTGCCCCTGACCATATAATGAACCCAAACACGAAGCATGCGTGCTCTGAGTACCACCTGAACAGAAAGTCTAAAATCAACAGAACATCTGACTATCACCTACTGAAAGTAGTTGCAAAATACTGTTCTATAACTCTGTTGTTCGAATGTTTATTTATGAAAATTAGGCTTCTACTGCAGTCTTTGTGCAATACGACACTGATGAGTCTCAAGAAATGGATTGAGACAGACTCTTCATTGCCAACAACTGAGAAGCAAGACAGTTGCGTACTCAAAACATAAACGAAGACACTTGTACGGACAAGAAATTATCTTCCTGTTTATTGTCCAACTTTGAGTTGACTCTAATGTAGTAAAAATCATTCCATATGAATAATTTGTGATGAGTCTTGCAGGAAATTTTACTTCTAGAAGACGTTAACAAAATTATTTTTGTGGATAAATTCATTATTTGAACTTCTGTGAAAATTATAATACATTCAATTTCTGCATGCCTCCATGTTAGAGATGGAAAATGCTAGATTTACTTTGTTCTTGTTCACTGTCAAGAGTTGCACAGGAATTTTTCTCTGCTATATATGATTGTGAATATTTCTTTGGGTAGAACTTTTTGTTCCCTCTACTTTAATAAATTAACACAAAAATCGTGTTGGTAAAATTTCAGACTTGGGAATGTAAAGCTGATTTGCATGATAACAGTGAGTAAATTCAGGAAGAATGGATGACTACCCTTGTTTACTGCTTCAACTCTATATAATCCTTGTGAAGGAGAAAAATCCAGTAAATATATTTATTTGCATATGAGAAGAAAGCTATTGATTTGCTTATATTAAAGTGTTTTGCAAACACAGTTATTAACAGAACTAATAATTCAGTATACCAAGACTTATTCCCACAAATACCGAGACTTACACCAACAAATCAGCATTATAGTTAGTAATGCAATAATAGCTGTGAAATTAGACCCTGGAATTTTGCTGTCAACCATAAGAAGCAAGGAGCTACCTCTGGTGTAGTATGTGCCTTGTGCTTTACGTAGAAACTCACAATGCAGGGTAAGTCTGTTTTGATGCTGACCCTCTGCATTACAAATCATGAGCTGCATCTTCTCAAAATCATAAGATGAAAAAAAATCATAAATCTGGAGTTCTTCTGATTTACCTTCTGTTATCAGGGGTGTTAGCTCTGAAGTCTTCAGGAGTTTCTTCAGGCTTGATATGTCATTTTTAAAAAGAGAAACCAGGTTTGTACTTAATCCCGAACTGAAATTGATTTAAAAAAGAAAAAGGGAAACAAACAGGACCCCTCAATTGCGGGACCCCTCATGAATACTCTAAGGGTTCTCAGTGCTTACTGGGCACCTGTTACTCCCTTACTGTGTTTCACTTGTATAACTGCATGTTTGTATTTGCCATGTAACTTTCTTGACTAACTGAAATGGGAAAATACCCCAGAACATGTTGCAGTAGGTTCCACCAGGTTCTGGACTAATTCAGTGTGTCTCTTTTCATGTTTTTGCATTCACTGCAAGCAGTACTGATGAACCTTCACCTCAGTCTTGGTTTTCAGGGGAAAGTGAAAATTTAAATTACCTTTATTTGCACGTTCCTATTAGGGATCGGCTGTTGCCTGCCATACAGATGACAAGGTAGCTCAGGGTTTCCCAAGTATCACGGTCCTGTTTACCTTGTTAAATCGCCTTAGACATCCTTTGTAATCCTGTATGACTGATGTGTGCGTACCAGCAACCGCAGAAATCTACTTGGGTCAGTAAAAGTGGCCACAAAATTACCAGGTGGGTAAATGCAGCTCTTCCCCTGCAGTGCACAACAGCTCTTACCCTAGTTGGAAAAGGATCCAACCACTCCCTGCAGAGCTGAAGTTGTGCATACGTGCAAAACTGCTTGTGCGGATGCGGCTGCAGCGAATTTCATGCTGAAGCCCTGGGGAAGCAGAGCCGGTGTGTGCCTGCTGTGGCTTTCATGGCAGTAACAGGCATAGCTTCCAGCTTGGCAACACGTTTCAACCTGAGCTTCAAATATTCTCCAGAGGAGCTAGCAGAGTTTAGCTTTCAGGGTTAGGTCAGGAAACTCGTTCCGAGTCTGAATTCTCTTAAACACAAGTCATTCCTGTCCTGTACTTACACCACTGTGTACCTGAAGGTTCTGAGGACAGAAGGTAGGATGAAATATGAGTGTATTCAGAAGGTATTAACAGCAAGAGCATACACAGGAGTAAATGTCTCCAGGCTTTTCCCTCTGAGCCATCATCCTGCAGGCAGTGCAGGCAATGGTGTTTTTTTCTCCCATCTAGTTGGTTTAAATCAATGTGTTTTCAAAACTACATTCAGCAAGACAAAGGAGAGCAACTTCCTTTTCCTAACAAAAAAAGGTTTTACTCCTCCTGCTAAGGGCAATTTTCACAGAAGCCCTCTGCTGCTGGAATTGCAAGACTTGTCATTGTTCCCCTTATCTTGTATTCAAAAGCAGAGATTAACAATACTTTATGTATTTACTGAGTGTTGCTACCCAAAGGTAACGGCTGAGTTTTTCACACGTTCCCAGTTGATGAAAGCACAATATCTTGCCCACAAAATATATACAACTACTGCAAAGGTAAAGAGATATTTTCAATATAGGCATTATTATCCATAACAAAACATTATGCATATTATATCACTGTATATTAGTCTCATGCTTTCTTTTTAAGCAGGAGCTAGTCAGCTCTACCTGTAAACTACTGCAAATAAAATTATAAAGAAGAGGAAGTGGTAAATACAAGGCAGATTGATCAGGGAGCTTTCTGTCATGATCTGTACCTTGAGCTGTAGCTACTCTGAATGTTGATGAATACTTTTTACCGTACTTATAATGAAACTCTAAATTAAGCTCATAAGAATAGATTCACACTGCATTGTTGGTACAGTAGTTTAGCTGAAAACATGGATTGTTACATTTTTCCTATGTTTGTCTGTTTTCTGCACCTTTTTATGGATGTGATATGTAAGGCAGGTGTGTATCTTATATTCTTCAAAAAGAGCTAAAATTTTCTCCCAGTCACTGAAGTTTGTAAATGGAAGATAACTTTGTGTACTGACGTTGGCTAAGTAGACCGGATTTAGAGTTGCACTGAGCTAATTGTACTGGAACTTGTATGGGATCAAATCCTACTGTTTTTGGACTGATGAGAACAAAACTAGGATCACAGTGTAGAAAGCTTGTATTAAACTTTGGTTAAGTAGAAGGTATGGAAAGAATATAGTTTCTTCTTAAAATGATTTATTTAAATTAGTACACTAGAATTATACTTAAAACCAAGTGTCTAAATGCACCTGTTCAAGTCAGCTTCTTGTTCTCTCAGGTATTTAGGCATTGAATTTTCCCCATTAGCAGCATGATTGACACTGTGGTCCTTACAATAACACATGATTAGAACTCTGAAAATAGCAATTACACAAAATGGAAACCAGATGTGGCATGGAATTTGACTCTTGGTTTCTCAGTGAAGTAGATGAATTTGTAAAGCAGAAAACCACAATCATTATTCAGATGGATTGTACATGAATTAATGACATAATATCTAAATCATATATGGTTGAAAATAATGATTAACTTCAGCTATCAAGATAAGCTAATGGAAAACAGATTTTTTAAGAAAAAGAATCAAGGACATGCTCTTTTCAATATATTTTATCTTTAGGGTAATAACATAACCAGACCTGCTGTAACATTTCTTTATCCCTCAGATATCAAGGATATATACTAAAAATAAACTCTTCACAACTTTTAACCTCTGGGAGTGAACTGAACAACCGCTTTTGTTGTTTTTCATTGAAGGTGAGTGCTTTACCTTTTCAGGCTGGAATAGGTTTGACTAAATCACCACTCTTTAATGATAATGTTTAGTGAACAAGCTTCAGCAAAGGTTTGGTTTTACATCTGCGTAAAGTACAAGTATCCTGGTAATGCTCGGTCTGTGCACCACGTTCACAGCACCAATACTCCAACACACCAACAGACACCCTTTGACAGATCAGCAAAGCAGCGTATTGCTTCACCGAACTCTAACGCATTTATAACAACAAATATCACACACGGATCTCAACCCTCCGTTAGCAGCATCCTAAGTGGTTAAATTTATGAAAGCCTTGGCACATCATTTTCACTATCGTGTATTCTCAATGACATCATCATTGTAAAATTAGGAACTTTCTTTCTCTCTTTCCTGCAGATGTGGAAGTTTGAAATTGCATTCCATGGTCCTGTGCCACATTTCATCAGCGTTTTTCCTCTTCTTTCTCCGAAGACTGGCCACATGTTGTGTGTAGATTGCTGGTGCTGTTTGGGATCTCATATCAAATACTGCTACCTAATCCCAGGCGGGCCTTGGCGGGCCCACACCTGCAGCTGATTGAATCCTCCCGGAGTACAAAGGCCTGATTTACAGCATCAAGGATACAGGGCCTGGTTGCAGCTGGGCTCCAGCAGGAAAAGGAAGTTGTTCATCATCTTGTGTGCATTTCATTAACAATAGTGTACCCGATATGTAGCTTATATAATAATTTCAAATCACTGACAGAGACCATTATGGTATTTGGCATTAGGAGGAAAAATACTTCAGGATGGGCAAATTAAATGTGAGCGTGAGGTTTTCATGTGACCCAGTGAAGGTCCACACACTGATTTACACTGTGAGGGCTAATCTTGAAATACTTTTTTTTTTAAACTTTATCCCATTTCTTTCCCTTTGCCTGATGAGTAGACTGATATGGCATTGTGAGCCTCAGTGTATGAGCATGGGGGAAAGCCACTTCAAGTTATAACCCTTTCAGAAGAAGAAAAAAGAAGAAGAGTGCAGAAGGAAAGAGTGATCATGGCTACAAACCTATTGTTTTTAAAACAGGGAACTCGTGGTTCATAAATGAACCTTGAGATAAATCCTGCCACGGTCTTGTTGGGGCACAAAGGGATTCACCTAATGAAATTTTCAGATGCTCAGATCTGCTTTAATTAGCTACATATTCATGAGAGGAAACAGGCACAGTTAGGATGATGTTCCTTAAGCCTGGCTGTCCAACCATTACAGTATGTATGGTCGCATGGATTTGGAAGAGGCTGTGGGTAAATCTTCCTGGCAGGACAAAAGTTTCACTCCTGGCAATGGTCTAAAAGGTTTCTGTCTACCTGTTCCATGGTTTGGCTTGTCTAAAACAGATGATTCCTTACAAGAAAGTTGTATGCTTTGTGAAATTTTGTCTTTTGAGTGCTCATCTCACTTTGCCCCTTTTTAAGATCACCTGTTTTCTTATTTCAACAGATGTTTTTTGGGTTTTTTTTCACAAAATCAGATTGCTTTCTTCTACTTTTCCTAATCAGAAGGCTTACAAGCAAGCTCACTGTTGCATATCTGAGCATTTCAAATTCAGAAGACACGAACTTTGGTTGAACAGTCTCTAAATTGATCTCACAGTCTTTTTTTCAGAAACAATTCAGTAGTTTCCTGGCTAAATGGCACTACTTGTCTCAAAAGTCATTGAACTTCTGCAATTGCAGTGTCAAATATAATTTAGCTTTGAAGGTGCTGGGATGATGAATCTTTAAAAAATGCATCCAGTATCAGTACAAATTGAGCATAGTTTTGGTGCTGCTAGAACATTTCAGACAACACTAAGAGAATTCAGAACTCTTTTATTTGCTTGGTGATTAAAAGATATCTTGAATGACTTAAAGCTTAATAACTACACACCACAAATGTAATTTAGATGGGATAAGATCTGCAGTAGAAAATCTTTGTTAGATTTAATATGTTTCATAGTCTAACAGTGCTCTTACTGTAAAGCAAAGAAAAATACAGAAATCATTTCAACTTGAAAAAAGACACTAATTTTTCTTCTATCCAATTATTTCATTAATGTGCAACATGAAGTATTTTGCTGGAAACAATTGTCTCTGATTTGTAAAAGGAGTTGATGACTGCAGTTCTTTAATCAAGAAATTTTAAACAACACAATGTTAAAAGTCACCAAAAACAAAAATAGTTATTTCCCCAACTCTTATTCTTGTGATCACACCTTACACGTGGCAATTGTGTGAATAATATCATACTAGTTAGTGTGGTTTTCTGAAAAAAAATAAATAATGAAAAATGTGTAAGGCATTACCCAGAAGACTCATTCGGGTGTATAGTTTTAGAGGTATAAATCATGGGGAAAACTCATCTGTGCCTGTTGGTTTGCTGTGAGATTCCCCTTTGCCTTGATGCTCTGAACTTCTGAAGTTATTGACTAAACATTGTTCTTACAGGACACATAACAATGAGAATACAGGCAGTGAGGCTGTTTCTGTTTCTTTGAGATGTTTTTCTGACTTCACCCATTTTTCCCTTAGTACCTCACTCTGAGTAGCATTTCTAGGCTTGTCTTCATGAGTTCCCAATTATGCAAGAATTATCATGGTTTGGTTTACCTTAGTCTGCTCAGTTTTTTTCTGTTGTTCCCCGTAGTGTCTCCTATACATCAGTCCCAAACTTGTCGTTCCTTACTGACAATAAAGTCTGTGCTAGACTCAACCCAAAGCCTTCAAATAGCTTCCTGTTTGCTTTTTCTCCCGTAACATTTACTCTTCTTCTTCACCTCTAATCTAATTAAACTAATTATATTTAAGGTTTTCCTCCTCTAGCATGAAGTACGTATGTGCACATGTTGTAGGGCGTGGGTACTTCACCAAGGGTATGAACTCAACAGACGCCCAACCAGGAGCTGATGCCTCACAACATAAGCTCCTAATGTACTGATAAGACACCTCATTACCTTCATTGTAAGCACCTGAGACAGCCCCTAAACCCTCACTGTATCCAAAAATACCTTTTATTGTCTGCTCACGTAATCGCGTACCTGCCTACTCCACTAAATGCTCAGACTAGGTGGCTGTCCAGGCCATATGATGATGATCAGCATTGACTTTGAAAATTTCCTAGAGACTCAGCTTGTCTGCACTCTCTTCCATGCCATTCTGCTCACGCCCTATGTTTTGAAAGCATTATATGAAAATGATAGGAAATAGGAAGACTGAAGAGATTTACCATAGATTAGATATCCTGATTTCATAAAGGCATGAGTATAGGATAAGTTATCTTTCATTTCTGAATCCAGAAATATGACTGTAATTGAGGACTGGAAAAAATCCACTGAAATTGTCCGTAAAAATAATTTCCCTTGAATAGTTATCCATACAGCATTGTTGCTAATACAGTTGTAAAAAACATTTAGCACTTTATAATCCAATCTCTGCTCCTATACAGGCCTGGGAACATGTTCTGCTTAGAAGGGTAACAACTTTTACAAAGTGTTCCTCGTGGAAATCACCTGGAAAACTTCCAGGATGGCATTCCAGATGTTATAGTTTTAGCAGTCACAGAAATGCACTGGACTGCATTTCCAGATCCTACATAGAGTAAAATGATTGTATGGGGTAGCACCTTCACCTTAACCCAAGAGCATTGTTATTGAATTGTTTAGCATTTGATATGCAAGATGGGATATTCTAAAGCTCTCAGTCATTGCTAGCCTAATCCTGCTCACAGAAAAGCCAAGGGTAAGACCTGAGTTGACTTTAAAGAGAGCAGACTTAGACCGATACTGAAAATCTTTGGCAATTCCACATGCACTCTCAGATCGGTCATGCACAATTCACAATTCCATATGTATAGGCATACATGTTGGAGAACTTCATTGTAATTTCTCTTTGAACATGTTTTTTTTGCTACAGATATTTAATGAACTGCCTTTTTGATATTTTGGCAAAATCTTTATCTTTTCCATGCCTGTAGTGCCAAAATTTTATTTGGCACAGTACATACAATGTGACCTCTTTAAACAGTGCAGAAATTACTCAGAAACCTACTCTACAGCATTTAAAGAACACATTTCATAATGGGCCAATATGTTCAGCTTTAAGTCTTATCAGCTTTTAAGCTGTTCCATGAGTAATATCATCACGGTTTGAGCCATCTATCAGATAGGCTGTTAGGCTTTTATCTTGGTGTACAGAAGTATAAATAACACCAAACCTAAATCATGGACAAAATATGAAAATCATCTTTGGAGCCATGTCAAACTCAGAGATTGCATGTGGCTCATAATATTGAAATTGCTTTATTTGATTGGTTGTTCATTAATAAAGCTTCTAAGAATCCAGTGCAGATTCAGTAGCCTACCGTGCTAGCTACTGCCTAAAATAAGCAGTATCTCTTCCAAGAAACGACTGCAGAAATATTAAATAAGGAACATGGACAAGAGTTGAGAAATATGAACAAGACTATGTGAAGAATCCTAGTGATATTTCAAGGACTTCAAAAAGCGAGTTTTCTGGCTCTTTTCTGAGAAGCAGATTTCACCACAAATGTCTAGAATTGGTGCAGGTGCAGGAGTCCTGTGCCACTTGTATGGGAACAGAGTCTAAATGAGACACAGCAAAAAGATATGGTCAGTCATGCATGCTAAGTGGAATCAAGTACAAGAAACGACGGGAAGCAGCTTCTTTGTGTTGCAAACTGTTTGATTTAGAGCTAGCTTGGATGTCATGTCATTCTGCTTCTCCCATCGTGCTTCTTCAGAAAGCTCTGATATAAGGAAAAATATCTATTGGTTCACAAAACTTCTTGAATGTAGTTTATTGGCATTTTATTTGGTAACACATCATTCCCTCTCTTGATACTATCTGCTCTCTTTTTAAATCCCCCTCAAGCAAGCAATAGATTTCTTTTCAATTGTTGAGCATACACAGGTTTCCTAAGGTCTATTTTTTCCAGAAAGAGGGAGGCATTGGAAACTGCAGAACATACAGGGAAGTCGTCTAGAGGAGAAGTTCTTTTCTGTTATTAATTAATTAACTAATTTATTTATTTATTTATTTATTTATAATTCTTCAAACATGTTCCCTTTATGTTGCTAACATGTGAGGACCTTTCCATTACCTGTGAAGTAGCTACACTTTACTTTGGAGACAGTGTCTCCTTAGAACGATTTCTATATGTAGTCTTTCTCTTCTTGAACTTTTCTCCAGTGGTTGATCTTGCCTCCTTTCATTTCAGTTCACAAATCATTATTTTTCCAGCTAAAGACTCCTTTATTTGGTAAGTAGCAGAGCAGAACTTTATCCACATGTTGTCACCACTGGTTTCCAAAATAGCCTATTCAAGTGGGTTGGCAAATTTCAGCTAAAATGTGTGTAGAACTGAAAACAATATCTGGCTTCTTGAGTTACCAGACTTAATTGTGCCAATGTATGCTTTCATTGCCTGTTGCTGTTCCACAACTTTCTCAAACATAAACAAAACAGAGTTCCAAAATATTAGAACTTTCCAGCTTTGAGAAAGTTGTTTTCTTCCTCAAACTGGGTAAGGGATTTTTGAGCTGTCAAAAAATGGAAAAAGTGTTCAAAAATATTTTTTCTACCCAACTACCTTTTAATGCTTATTCCGTATTGCATTTTTAAGTACCATGTTGTTGATCATTAGGACATACCACAGAGGGTAGCAGCTACTGCTGACCATCCCCCTGCAGTGTCTGTGCTGGCATAACTGTATGCCACCACATAACAGTGCCAAGACGTAAGCACTCACAGGCCACTAGCTGGGTGCCCTCTTCACCCATTTAATCGCAATATATTTAGGTATGCTAATTAAGAACGGTTAATATATAATACTGTAGAACTGAGCTTGAAGGATTTAGAGAATAACATTTTAACCCTATCAACTATTTTGAGCTTAAGAATCATTCCTGTAATCACGTGCTATTTGCTTTGGGTTCCTTGACTCCAACATGCCATTAGACACGTGCATATGAATGTACTCACACGTGTTTTGTTCATGCTTCATAAACTATGTTTCATAAAACTAGATAGAACATTCTCCAGGAATGAAGATAGCAGTATATAGCTGTGGTTTACATTTCATTGTTCAGAGGGAAAAAAATATTAGATGAGAACAAAATAAAGATGAGTCCAGAAAACTCCTCAGCCTAGTGCTAGGCAGGTATGAGATCTGGAATTCGTTTGATTTTTTTATGACCAAGATTTAGTGCAGCATTGCTAGCTTTTCTTTGCAAATGCCTATCTCTAGCAGAGATGCTACAGAGCAGCAAAATAAAATGCCATTACCCATGTAAAACTTGATTTATTTTAATGATCCCAGTGAGTAGGAGTATGGTTCTCATGTTAAGCAAAGCACTAATTGAAACAGCTGTGCTGCCCTGTTTGCTTCAGTTTCCTAACTGCTTGGATTCCTCTTTATTACAATTGTTTGGAGAATTTTTGAGGCTTGAATTACGAGGGTGTGGATTAGAAGCTGACTACCATAACTGCAACATCTGTAAACTCTTAATTTCTCCTACAGCAGGTGTCAACTTTTCCCTAGATGACTGTCCTGCTGTTGTTCTGGTTATGTGTAGCCTTGTCAACAAGATGTTTGTCAGCTGGTTCTCTCATGTTTCCTTTCCTTCATGACCACTGATCAAGCCAACAACTGGAGAGGATCTAGGGTGGAATTCCCTTTAGTTCTGTGCTGGTTGATTTAAAGTGTAATCAGACAGGTCTGAGAGCAAGAAATGGCGTATGAATAATTGTGAGTGACACCGTCTTTTATGACACTATATTTTTCAAGGAGCTGCAAATTGCAATGCATTAGAATGTTAATAAATTGGAACTAACTTGACTTCCTACTTAGCAAAAGTCATAGGAATTCCCTGGATGTCTAAGTCACAAAAAAGGCTGATCGCATGAACACATTTCTAGCGATGTAGAATCCACTACTGCTCTTAGTGTGTTGTTCCTTTAGTTAGTAATCCTCGCTGTAATTTCATGCCTGAGTTGTATTGTTCCAGTTTCCAGCTGTTGGAAGGCATTTTATCTGCTAAAATACTATTCCTTTGCCTGATGCTATGAACTTTCTTTTTTCACAGATTGCAGAAAAATTATTTCTTAGTTTTTGTCCCCTCATTATGCTAAATTCTTGTGTCTTGCAAGAGGTGTGTTGTCCAGTTCTTTAAAAGTTCTTACGACAATGCTCTGAACTATCCTCAGGTATCTCCATCCATGTATTTTTGAGCATGCTTGGTTAATGACTAGCTGTGAGACTTTCTTGATGAAGAGTCCTGATGAGAGGCAGAGTATATTAACCCAGGCTCAGTGCCACACTGATAGCTGTGTACTTAGCGAACAGTGAGTTCTGATGCCTTTTGAAATCAGTGGGCAAGCTCCCATAACCTTCTCTAGGTTCTGAAACAGGTCCATGTTTTCAGGACTTTATAGATATTTAAACAACAACAGTACTTTGTGGGATTTTATGTCTGATGTGAACCACTGTTTACTCCCAAGTAACTTCTTCCTGTCATTGTTTTGAGTATCAATTCCAAATAATAGAGAGATGAGAAATGGTTAGTAAATCTGAGACAAAGCCTTCACCTTCTCCTTGATTTTCCCATCAGACATAAAAATTCATCTTCCAGTCTTTTCACTGATTTTTTTTCTGATTAATCATTGATTATTAGCTCTTTGTGAATAATCCAGAATTTTCACAGTAATTCTGATTAACCTTCTTGAATCTCAGCCTAAATTTCTAAAACCTGCCCCAAGCTCAGGGTCTGTGTTAATGTCAAGGGAGTCTCTGCTTGCTCTGAAGTTTTATGACAAAAAGTGACCTAATGCTTTATTAACACCACATGGAAATAGAAACTAAATGTGCAAATAAGCACCAAAATTGAATCGAATTGGAGTGGGCTAGCCAGAAACTCACAGGTAAAAAGGGCTCACCAGTAAGGATGAATAGGAATCTGCTTCTTCCATGTAGTTGAATTCTAGTACAGTTGTCCACCCTGCATGGAGAGCCTTTCCAGTGCTGGCTGCAGAGCTCTGCCCATCTGCTCTCACCAGGGCAAGAAGAAGTTGCAGAGCTGCTACAGTGTTGTGCAATGCCTGATGCAGTAATTCCCAAGGCAGGGTAGGCTAACCCATGCTTGGCACGCCTCAGCTGCTCCCACACAGCTCCCAAGTAGCAGTCAGCAGTGGGAAGCCACATTCAAAAGACGCTGACGTTAGTTTGCAGTTTCGTACAACTGACTGTGCAGGTGGACTCCCCTTGTCTGCATGTGTATGCTCCAAAGCCTGTTGAATTCAGTGGCCAGAGTTCCACTGGTTTCTCTGGGCTTTGGAATAAGTGTTCAGGGCTTTTATCCTTTGGAATGGCCCAGCGCTTTCTGGGACTTCAAGGTTTCTGAATCACCGTGTTCACTCTGTGTCTATTTCTGTGCATCTCCATTCTTCTGAAGGAAGCAGAAGATGGAATATGAGCTGGACTGTGTACTTACTATGTGGCAGTTGATGCATGTGCCATAGATTGGACACTGCTGCTGGAATAAAGGAAAAATAGGTTTATGGGGAACTTTATGGCTGTAAGAATAATGTAAGTCCACAAAAGTGCCAAGAAAATCCAAGAATAAGATTCCAGGGATCTTTTTTAACAGAATGTGAAATCTCATTTTGAAAACGCTTTGATACCTTTAGCAAATAATTTTCCATTTTCCTTGCAATTGCCTGGAACACACAATCTATTTGTTCCTACTGCTCAGCCATTTCACAAGTCAAAATCACGTAACTGCTGGAAAATCTCTTGATTTTTCTTAAATAGGTTGTCTATTAAAATTTACTTCAGTGAAGGTGTAGTAAACTTGTTTGCTCAAACCCCAAAGAGGCAAAGCAAGGAGTGAGTGTGGAGGTATGTGTGCCCATCTGTTAGACTGCACCCTGAAGTTAAATCAGGCTAGTTACAATGACATTAGTGACCTGGTATTTTTATCTGAGGGTGTCCTTTGGCTTTTCTTAATTCACTAAAGATCACACAATATGTTTTTATTTGACATCAAATAGCTAAGATAACACAAAACTTCTGTCCTCACAGAATATTTTCTTTAGCATCCTTTGAAAAACAGGAAATCTATATGAAAATTCAGAAAAGCAGAAAAAGACTTGATAAATAGGAGTCTCAACTTGTTTCTGTGATGAATTGTCTCCAACAACCTGGTAAGTAGGGTCATTCAGTGCATTTTTCCATGATTAACTCAACTTTCATTTTAGCTTTGCTATTCACCTTTAAATATTTAGTTTGGTTCCTGTGGACAAATGTTGATGTTGGCTCTCTTGCCAGACTGATGAAAATGTTACACAGATGTCCTTTGGTGATCCAGTACCACTAAAAAGTTTGCAAATTGCTAAATGATGAACTCTCTTTCTCCATCATTCTTTTGGTTGGTGGCTTTCACTTAAGATCCTTTGCTACTCATTCTGTGTGCTTGTCTAATGTCTCTGTTCTTCCTTAATGCAGTAACGTCTGAGTATTCTGTTTGCTGGACAAAACCAGCTGCGTTACACTCTTCTGAGAAGACTGCATTTTACTGGTTGCTGATTAAAACTCAAGACAACGTCCTGTATTTTCTTTAGAAATACAGTATCTCAGAAGTTAAAACAGGTACTTCAGCAGTTGTACTCTTAGCTTGTAAAGAGCCCGTCCTCTAACAGAATATCAGTGGCTCAACCTCACATGCCGTTTCAAGAAACCTAGTTTAGTCTGCAGAAGAATATTATTTCTCAGTCATGTCTTTCACACTTTTTCTTTTCCTCTCGCCCACCCTCCCCTCCCCTTCACCCCTCAACCTCTGAAAATGTGAAATCCTCTTTCTTCTCATTGGTTTCCATAGCTGACTTGGTAACAAAGGCACTGGAATCTCTGGGCTTTTTCCCTGACTGGTCATTTGGGGAATGTTCCGCTGCACTAAACTGAACTAACTTTTCAGTATTTTTGAGGATCCTCAAATTGCAAGGCTGGGAATGAATGGGAGAGAAAGCAGTATTCACATTAATCTAGATACCTAGAGTTAGGAGACTGCTTTCCTCAGCTCGCTTGCTATATAGCCTTAACCCATCATAGTCCTGCCTTATTTATAACACAGATTGCTGTCTTTAAAGGGGAGGCTGGAATTTCGGTCATAATTGCATTCAAATACCTCACCAATCACATCACTGCCACACATCCGGCTGTAGAACAGTTCAAAACAGAAAAGCTATGATTAGCACTTCATATACAAGCAGTGAAGTTACTTTATCTAAAAAAGGATAAGACTAAATCACTTCTATGTAATGCTCTTACGTTCTTCCTTAAGCACAGTGAAGGAAGAGTCAGAATACTGTCTGTTCAATGCTTCTGCGTTGCCTAAAGCTCAGCTTTGGTTTTGATTCTTCCTTCAATATCCAGAACTGTCACTGGCACTCTCTTGGCACTTTCTCATTGGCACGAGAGCTCTATTTTCTGAAATGAAATTCCCTTTACCTTCTAAATATTTTTTTTTGCTTTCCATCAGGCTCACGTGGTGTTCAATCTATGCCTTTCTGCACTGAGGTACTTGAACTTGGCCTGTAGAAAGCTCAATGTCTGAATAAAACAAAAACCAGAAATCCCAACCATTTGGTGTCAGTAAAGTTCTTATGATAGAAATCAGACACAGACAGAGCCAAACATACTTCTCCATTTCTTAAATCAATTAAACCAACTCAATATTCAGTCTTTTCTGTACAGGTGACAAATAACTTTCTTCAGCGATTTGGATTCTTTACACCAAAATTGTGCAATGGATGAGAACACTTTTCAAGGAATTTATCAATTTCATGTTGTCATCTATGCACTATTTTTTAAAATTCTCATTAAAATGGAGACATGGAGTCTCCTATGTTTTGAGCACTGCACTTAGCCAACGATGCAGTGATTTTACTTCAGGTAACAGCTAGATAGGGTGCATGACAGACACTGCAGTGACGTTTTTGATGAAGGAATGTGGTGTCTTTTCAGCATCTATAATTTCTTCAATATCTCTGGTAGTTTTTTGCATGTTATTTTCTACTGGGTTTTTGGACAACTTCTGAAACCTAAGGTATTATTTCCTTCCCTTAGGAAAGCTGTCCTAATTTTAGTGGGTGAAGTTTCATTCCTTTAGTGCACCTAACATCTTGGCAATCCCTATACTATGCAAAGAGCACTGTGCTTGCCACATGTCAGCTTGCACTAAAAGAGCTAGCATGTCCACAGGGAATAGCGTGGTGCCACATAAGGCACCAAGCCAGCTCTAAGTAGCACAGCAGCTCAGAGGTATGGCAACATAATCCCCAAGAAGATACCAGCCCAGGTCCAGGAAGCACAGCAGCTCAGAGGTATGGCTACGTAACCCCTGAGCTGAGCCCCGCTGATCTGGCTGAAGTTCAGGGGATTGCTTGCTCAGAGCTGCTTTGGTTAGTTCTTGTACTAGCACTTGGACTGTGTGGTTATAGAAATATCCCACTTCATGGTAAATCAAGGGATTTTGTACTGTTTTTTATAGAACTGTGTTGTGTTTTTTCCACGTGCTGATGGAAAGTTAACTTTGTGTTGATTAATTGATACAAACAAACTGTAATTAGCATTGCTCCAGAGGCTAATTTTCATTGCTGGCAAAATGAGGTTTAACTTCATTCATTTTGGTGGACTTGAGCCTGCTTATGTCAACACCAACTTTGGCCTCAGAGAATGAAAACAATAGAGTCATACAAAGGAGACTGCTCTTTTTCTATCAGTGTATTAAACAAAGGATAATATTAAGTTTGGATAGTGGATAAAGTTAAGCTATGCTAATACTTATAATCAACTACCACTCTGTTGAAATTAGAAATCATGCATTCCTGAGGTTTCTAGCTATTTTTCCTGCCAAGAACATGTAGTGCTTCTACCAATTGCGCAGCAAAAACAAGTGACAGACTTTCTTGCACTAAAGCAGTCAGCAGTTGCTGTAAATTCACCTTTAAATCATGGACACCTTGGTTATTGATCATTTAAAAAAATACACAGAGGGTGGAGAGATAGTGCTTCATAAAGAGCAGTGAAAGCATTATGTAGTTTGATCAATGGCAACTGAGCAGTGTTTCTCTGTGGTGTCAAAAATATCATTGCAGATAGTAACAGGGGAGTAAGTCTCTCTCTCTTCCTCTCTCTTTCTCCCTGTTTCTCATTACTAAGAGGAAATTTGTCTGCTCCCTCTGAAACTGTCACCCTGTCAAACTGAAAGTCTTCCATAGGTGCTGGGCTGTGCATGCCGTGAGAGTACACTGGGGCCCTGTATGCTGGGTTTGGTGGAAGGATGGCCCCTTGGGCCTCACCTAGACTAGATAAACTAAGGTTCAGATTAGACAATCAGAAACATCTTTTTCAGCAGGTGAAGTGGTGGGATTTTCATCCTTAAGCAATTTTCAACACTCAGCTAAACAAAGCCACAACAGACCTGATCTAGTGATGGGAATTGTCCTGCAGGAGGCTGGACTGGATGGATCAACCAGAGGTTCCTTCCTACCAACATTTCTGTGAGTCATTCAACTTACACTTGTCCAAACCTCAGTACAGACCCATTATTTTCATGCACTTTAGCCTGGATATTCGCTAGAATAAAGTTCACTCTGGAAAATACTTTCATGTGTAATGCAGCACATCTATGTGGAACATAGCACAAAAGTAACTACTTTTGTCTAGTTATGATGCTGCGCAGACACCATTACAGTGATGCACAAAGTGAAAGAGTTAAGACTGTGTTAAAAGACCTAGACTTTTCCATAATCATATGATTTATCAAATCTTGGGAAAAGATGATCCCTGTGCCTATTCTTCCTCTGTTTTTTCTCCCTGAAGTGTAGTAGGAATGGGCCATATTTTATACCTGGGCATTATATTTTTGTTGACTGGTCTTGGGAAAGCAGGTATTGTACAGTTGCTTTTACTTCTAGATATACTGTGACAATGCCTGAACCTCATATGGGATTTAAAGACACCTCTTCTGGATAAACCACTGGTCTCAAGGTACTTGTAAATTTATTTGACCTGTGTAGGCAATATGTTGCAAAGCATTCTTTTTAGCTCTGAGAATGGACTTCTGATTCTGTCTTGATGTTCAAAAATTTCTGAGAGGCAGAGTGCCCTCCCTCTGCTATAGCAAAAAATACAGAAGGAAATATTTGTTCAATTCTAATCTAAAAAGATTTTCAGCCTTTAGAGTTAAAGCACACATCTGACCTTCTAGCTGGGAAGTGCTAGCTTATACATTGAACCAAAAAATGTTTAGTGCTCCACCCAGAGTTACAAGACGTTTATATTGTGTATAGTTTTCCCACTTAGTGTAATTAATAACAACTTACTTTTAGTCAGTTTCTTTTGCCCTAAAGGACGTAAACAGCTTTATGAACATGTTACTAAGGAATAATAGACTTTCCATAATTACAGTGGTCATCAGCTTCCATTGCAAGGCTTTATTTCTGCCACCTTATAACTTTCGCTCAGAAAAAAAACAACAACCCAAACCCTTGGCCTGATAATTGCTGATTTTACTCTGAGGGCAAAGTAGAATTCTTCTGTGGAGTTTGATGAAAAGCCACCAAACCGCACCTGAGTTACAGGCCATTAAAAATCACCCATATTTCAAATTTTGGATTTGGCTTGAACTTTACATCTGGCACATTTCTTCTTATGAAAAGTGTCATTCAGTCTTTAATGATGAACGGTCATACTCTGGACCTCACACATTATGTCCCGTGTGAAAAGTGGTACCTCTTGTAACATGTTGCACCTTGATTTAAAAGTAACATTGCACCTTAGACTTCTGGCTGCAGCTCCCATCCATGCCACTGTAAATCTTGAATAACAAACTGTTTGACCATGGAGCTATATGTCAGTGAAAAATCATTTAACTACATCACTAGCACTTTTCATAAAGTGAAGTATTTAACCAGTGCTTATCATATCTGTCTGAAGTATTGTTCCCTTTTTATTTCCACTCCTATTGGTATCTTGTCTCATTTTTCGCCCTGTTAGAAGGTGAGTGATTTACTGATTGGTGTTCCCCAAATGAGTTTTGCTTTATTCTTTTTCATGTGTTTTTAAGGTTTCCATGCAATCCCAGAATCCAGTGGGTATTTCCACTTCCTCCATTATAATATGACAAAATACAAAAAGTGATCTAGACCTAGCATGAATTACAGAGCACAGACCTCCATATCTCTCTGGGGGAGATAACAACAGCTGGTGAAACAGAACAACCATCAGGGAACAGAAACCTTCTGCAGTACCATACTCATTCTCAGATGTTTCTGCCCTCTTTAGTCCCTTTTGTTCTACTGTTTCTTCCACAGACACTCACTGAGATATCTGTATGCTCACGTCTATTTCTGCACTAGAAATTTGCACTCCCATTATAGTCTATGGAGATTGCAGTCAAAAGAGTCCTGGCTATGTATTCTCCTGGCTAAGAGCAAGAAACATATTTAGAGTTAGATTATAATTTTATAGGCTCAGTTACTAGGGGCAAGGAAGATAGCTTTGCTGTAGTATCGTAATATCATAGAAAATTCTAGGTTAGAGGGAATGTCTGCAGACAATCTGGTCCAAACTTCTGTGGAAAACAGGGCCTTAGGTTAGGTTATCTGGAGCACAATGAACCCAAGTCTTGAATGTTTTCAAAGAAGGAGACTGCACCGCTTCTTTGAGCAACGTAACCCTAAATTTTCCTGTTCTCATGATGATTTTTTTCCTATATCTAGATAGAATTTCCCTGACAGCCACTTTCTTGAGTTTCTTACGTCTTGTTACTGTGCATCCTTTGGATGTACATTCATCTTCTCTAAAACTGGCTTTTAGGTATTAAAACACCATTATTAGATTCCCCTTTAGCTTCCTCTTTTGCGGGATGAATAAACACAATTCCTTCACTCTTTTGTCATATGTCAAATTCTCTAGTCCTCTAATCATCTTGGTAACCCTCTGCTGGACCCTATCGAATTTTTTAATGTCTCTCTTACACTGCAGGGCCCAAAATGCACACAATATTTGAAATGTGGCCTAACAAGGGTTGAATAGAGTTCATAATCACACTCTTTTATCTGGAGGTTGTTCCCTTGCTGGTGCAGGGCGTGAAGCTGTTCGTTGCTGCCAGGGCTCACTGCTGGCTCAGGTATAGCTTGCTACCCACCAGGAACCCTGTGTCCTTCTCAGCAGAGCTGCTTTTCAGCAAGTCAGTCCCCTGTCTCTGCTGCTAGTCGTGGTTATTCCATCCCAGGTGTAGTGCTTTACATCTATCTTTTTTAAACCTGCAGCTGTTCTGGTTGTCACAATCTTTCAGTCAACTAAGCTCTCTCTATGTGGTGGGTTTTCTTTCTGGCACTTAAACCTCTCTCCCCCATCATTTGCAAATGTGGTAAAAGAGCCTTCAGCTCTATGATCTACACTGTTAATATAGATATTGAGCAAGACTGAACCTATCACTGACTTCTGAGGAAGTCTGAGCTATTACCTACTACCCATTAAGGTCAGTGTTTAAGCCAGTTTTCCAACTGTCTTATGGCTCATCTGTCCAGTACGTATGCTACCATTTTGTCTGCAAAGATGTTGTAGAAGAACGTGTCGTACACCTTGCTAAAATCAAGGCAAGTTATGTCCACAGCTCTCCTTTTGCTCATTGAGCAAATATTTTTGTCATAGAAGAAATAAGATTGGTCGAGAATGAATTATCCTTGGTAAACCTGTGCTGTTTTTTTCCCAGTCATGTCCTTTGCACTATTCATGTGTCTAGAAATACCTGTCATGAGGACCTGTTCCACAGTTTTCTCAGGGACTGAAGTGAGACTGGCTTGTCTATAGTTTCCTAGATCTTCCTTTTGCTGTTCTTATACATGGGCATAATATATACCCTTTTCTAGTCACCTGCGACTACCTCTGATCTCCACAATCTTTCAAAAATGGTAGACAGTGGCTTTGCAACAATGAAAATCAACTTTTTTAACACCCTTGGATGCAGCCCATCCAGTTCTATACACTTGTGTATGTCGAAATTGTACAGATGGTCATCATCTCGATCCTCCTCTACTATTCATGGTTCACCATTTGCTTTGATTTACTTCTTGATACAGAGACTTATGTGATAACTTTATCTACGAAGAGTAAGACAATGAAGTTTTATATATATACATCTTTTATCACAAAGAGATCCTAGCCTGTAGAGGCTATTGCAACGCAAAAAATGGCAATAGCAGTGATTGCATTAAATACCACAAAGTAAATCAAATTGCTGTGCCTTAGTAAGTCACTGAAGGAAATGAATTTTACTTTATTTTTGGAGTCTGCATATATGTGTCTACATTCGAGCTGGTCATTCCAGACTTCTTTTACTGTACTGGAGAGAAACAGGTATCTCTAGAATGATTCACCTGGCTTAATTTAGACATATATTACAGGATGAGATGATTTGTGCCTTGCACTGACTATTTACTACACTCATCAATGACTAGCTCAGACACAGATATCTACAGTCATTGGATAAAATTTCGCATTTATCCACTCTTGGCCTGTGCCATGTGTCACACAATTCTTACTTCAGCAGCAGAGAAAAAGGAGTAAAAATCTGATCATGTGATGCAACTCCATTTATACCCACAAACATGGTAGTTTGCATTAACTCTGTCATGCACATGAGATTTCAGTGGCTTCAGTTCTAATTTTTCGTCAAAGCTAGGCTGAAATCAACCGGACAATGGTAGAACTATTAAATAAAGCAGTAGACTAAATGGTTAAAGTGAACAAATTTAAAATGCAGGAGAGAATAAATAGAAAGTTATTTAGCTTCTAGAGCCAAATAAACCTCCCGGGCTTCTTCTAAAAGCTTGTAAAGAGAGTAGTGAGTCTCATACTAGTAGCAATATAGTGCTTCCCAACCAGCACACCTACTGTTGAGCATGACATTGGAAAAAAATCAGCACCTTTAGCTTCAGCTGTGGCAGCTGCAGAACAGATGGAGACTAGTGTTGCTTGACTCCTCCTCTACTTCTAATTAACCTGTACAAAGGGGAAGGCAGTCATAAGATCCTAAGTGAAAAACCCTGTGTCTCTTTTAAGACCTTTTCTCTGTAAAAGTGGTGAAAAGCAAGGAGAGCTTTATATCTTAACAGGTACAACTCCTGCCTTTCAACACAGAGACCACACTTTGTGTTTGAAGGAGCTGCTTATATTAATTCAATGCATCTCACCTCAAAAACTAATATTGTGGTCTAAATTAAAGAATGATTTGACTCTCAATTCTCTTGTCAGCTGAGAATCTCATATTCAGGAGAAACTTCAACTGACATAATAGTCTAAACTCATCTATAGATGGACAGAGGAGGAAAAGACCACAAAATCTGTACTAACACTGTGAGTACTGAACTGTAGAAGCTGTGAATCTGCACATAATCTAGCCCAAGACCTTTTGCCAGTGTGGTGTTTTATACAAATACATATGTGCACATATATGTACATGTATCTGAGTTCTAAATGTTTGCAGTGTGATACAGTAAATTTACAGCAGAAATGTGTTTCAAGAATTCCTGTGTAACAGAGGCAGAGCTGACTAAATATTTAACCTGTGTATGTGATGAATGATAGCCGTTTGCACAGCCATAAATTTTATTATCCACTAGTGGATGTGGATTCTCATCCAATTTCTCATTTGCTCTTTATAGGTTTATTTGTTGTTTGTTCCAAGCTGGAGCTATTTGAGAATGGGAATCACATGATGAGACAGACTTGGTGATTCAAAAGTATAAATTCTCTGATCTGCAGGAATTATAATCTATTAAAACAAAAGACAACTAGAGTTTTGGGAGTGAGGATGTGGGAAGTGAGCAAGAAGAATTGCTTGCAAATGTCATGTTATTGCCATGCTTTAAAAAAAAAGGAGTACGTAAATCACGTGATTTAACCTTGTGTGATGTCAATGTTTTGGCAGTTGACTTGGTCAGATGCTTATTTAAAATCAAATTTAAAAAAAATGTGATTTTAAAATAAATGTAAAAGTTAACAAAACACATCCGGATTATTAATTACAGATGGTGTCAGTGGGAAAAAAGTGCTTAGCAGGTGTTGACCCAGCCAATATTCCAACATATTTCATGTTGTTGCCCAATATAATAACATTAGACAACGACATCACCATACCACTTCAGAGGTGTAGGTATTCATCAGAGAGTCATTAAATACTGGATTTTCTCAGTGTCGCACAATTGCAGAAACAGTTGTGTTGGATATTTCTGCTGATCCACTGAGAAAAGTATCAGTGTTGAATGGCCCCAAAATGTACCGTTCTTTAGCTATATGAAACATGCAGAGGGTTGAAATTTAAGCCTATGTCAGCTGGAGAAGAATCAGCAACAACTATTTTTTCTTCTTTTTGAAAACAAAAAATACTGTCCAGGTTATTTCTGAGATTCTTAACAATGTTAATTTCTTGCACATTCTGTGTTTTGAAGTTTCTGTTTTCTTCCATCTCTTATTTCTCTCATTCAGATCCTTTAAGAATTCCTTTTTCCCTTGTCCAAACATGCCACTGCTGTCTTCAGCTTCACTTTAATTCTCCTGGATCATTTTATTTGTACTTGAATCTCCTAACAGCTGAGTCTCTCCTGTGGCATTCAATTAAATTTTTTCTTCCTTCACTTGGAAGGGGACTCCGGTCATTGTCAGAGCTTGGATCTTGCTGTATGTATTCTGTCACCTCCTGGAATCAGGATAACATCTTTCTCTTTTCAACCTCTCTTTCTGGACTGCAACTTGTAAAGCAGTCTAAATGTGCTCAATTTAAATTAAATAAGTTGCCCTATACATATGCTTAAAACAAGCGTGTGTTAAACACCTTAATGGATCAGAGCCCTACTGGTTTCTTTCAAGCTCGGAACACCCTCTTGATCTGCCACAACTGATACTTACTCTCATTGTCATTATTACTATTATTCTGGAAAACTTGTGATCATTGACCAAGAGTTCCAGCCATAGACTAACTATCCTGTTATGTTTCATATGATGCAAACACAGAATAGAAAGTCTCAGTACCTTCTCCTCTTGGAACTTCATTCACAGAGCTGGACTGAAGATCACACAGCATCTTCTAGGAGCGTCTCAGCAGGCATGGGCAACAGAGATAGAAATGAAAGGAATTCAGTTAGCTTGTAGAGGGTAGCAACGATTTCCCACCAGAATTAAGTTAGGTAATTTGACTGCATCTGGATTTTCTTGCAAGAAACTGTGCTACGTTACCAAGTAGCTGTACAGTTCTAAGAATGTTATTATGGCCCAGACAAAAGCTGTGAGATTGTACATTCTGCAGGAGTTTTACAATTGATTGTGACAGGAGAAGCAGTCCAGCCACCATAGTTGCTAAAAGTTGTCCCTTTTTTTCTTTTGTGAGAGTTAGGAATTGCATAATAATGTATTCAAGAGCTAAATTTTGTAGGTTCTGCAGTCCTTCTGTGCAGAAGTGGCACTGCACTGGGTCTAGTAACGTACTGGGTTTAGAGGGACAACAGTCCTGGATCAAGTATGCCACTGCTTTTAAAAGGGGTTTCCATGTCAAATCTCCTGTATTTTAAAAACCATTTTTACACAGTTACATCAGCACTCCTACAACTTCTTACTTATTAAATATAGTTCCCAGTGCAACTCCCTGGCTTAAACACAACAGGTACTTTTATGAAACCTGGTTTGAGTTTTTAGTGCAGCTGTGCAGAACTTTCGTAATGAAACCCAAAACCCGCCCAGGCTTGAGTTTCATTACAAATCTGAAACTCACATCAGGTTCTCTGAAGGGTTTGTCAGAGTTCACAACTCTAAAGATTTGAGGCTGGATGAAGCAATTCTATGCTGAGTTATGATTTCAGGTGCAAGGCAGGGAAAATGAGGTGGTTTGACCCCCAACCAGATAAAACCTGGTGGTTTATGTTAAAAATGCATAAGTCCTTATAAGGAAAAACAGGGGATGAGTTTCATAAGCTCTTGTGAACCAAGGCGATCAGGTTTTAAGCTGCAAATCTGTGTAGGTGAAAGTTTCACCAATAGTTGTGATTGCATATTTTGGGTTTCTTCTATTCAGTTGTACCTGCTTAGCATTTGTTGTATTGAAATTAAACCTGTTTGTACAGTTCCTAATCAGTCACATAAAGAGGTAGTACAAATACATAATCATTCCTCTGATCTAACAGAGAAGCCGCTCACCAGGGAGTCAGGAGATGAATTATATACTTTGCATATACTTTGACAACTGACTGGTTATTTCGTCTTTATCAATGGTGTGAGTATTTCTGGCTGTATATTTCTGTGTCTGAGAAATACTTTTACCCTCTAAATTAAAGCAACTCCAGCATATCCATTCTGTGTGATTGAGCAGTGTTTTGGGATTCCTGCAGTAACACAGAAAGAGCTGGAACATTTACAGGGCATAAGGTACTGGTGTTCCCAAACATTAGCCTACTTCCCCAGAGCACCGTGAGAGAATCCGTGCAGCTCACCGAGAGGACCAGTAATGCAGGTGCACTGTGGCTCCTTGACAGACCCTACTGCATTAGGTACAAATCCATGGTAATACAGCCACACTGTTTGTCATTCCTGTGCTGCTTGCTCAGAGCTAGCCTGTGTGTTTCTACGTTGTTGTCCACTGAAGATGTGACAAGCAGGCCTTTGTGCAATGAGACATGAACAGCACAGGTATAAACATACGAAAACTGCTATCTCAGAATAATTAGTGATTGTTCCAGTTCTTGCTTCACACATTTCCCACTTTTGCCTTTCTTTTGCTTCATCCATTCAGTGTCAAGTCCCACAGTCCATGCTTTGGTCCCACAGTTCCTAGGAGGAAACTTTTACATTTTTGTGGAATTTTACAGCTTCTGAGTTTTGCCAAGACCAAACTAAAAGATCTAATTGACTGTAGACCTGAAGGTAAGTTTCAAAACCATCCCAATAAATTACGAGCCTAAGTTCCACTTTAAAAAGTGGTTTAGGTATTGAAAAGACTGACTTTCTCATTGAAAGCTTATGGTATATAAATGACTTTTAAATCAGTAAAATGTGAAACGTTTCCCCAAAATATAAATGTTTGAAGTGTTTGTGGGTAGAATCCTGGTTTTAGAAATTGAGTGCATTGATATGATAGAAATTGAGTGAATGGCTTTTGGTTCAGGTCCATCACTAATTTTAGTTAACCGTGAAGAGATTGATGCCAATTCTCATGTCGGCAGAGCTAGAGTATCAGTGCAGACTCAGATCTGTGTCTCCCTAGTAATTAACGTATTTAACAGAAAAAAGAGACTTGTGTTTATCTCTTCTCCGAGGATTATCTGAGAGATGGGGAAAGACAGTGCCAAAATATCCTAAATCTGTCAAAATTCACAGAATATACAAGCTTATCTTTGTATCCTGAAAACTGGGTGGGATCAATCTTTACAGCTTTAATCAAAGCAAGCAACATTCATTCTGTGGTCAAGCATGACTCTGCATATACTGACAAATCTTTAACTTGACTTCGTAAATGTCGCCAGTCTGCTAACTTGGACACAGACTGAAGGTAAAAGGATGTTGTCCAGTCGTCTGCCTACCTGGTCCAAAGGTTCATAGCTAATTAGTTCATCACAAAGACTGGGCTCCAGGGCCCTGCATAGACCTGGAGGAGTTGGCAGTTCAAATCTGCTTTGTATTAATCCTTTTCTTAGTTTCGTGGTGAAGAGGCCAGCTTAGGCTAGGAGAAGTGAAAGGAGATTGCATGAGCTGTTGAACTTTTCCCACAAGGAGGAAATCTTTTAAATGTTTATGATTTTATTCATCCTTCTTTTAATCTGTAAGTTTAAGACGTGGGATTTTTGTGAACCAGAATACGGTGTTATGGCGTGTGACTGGAATTGGTGAAGAGGAATGTCTACAACAGTCTTTTAAGTTGCAGATAACAAGCCAGCATATATCAGGTTCCTTCAGGTATGTGGAGCCACTTCACTGTTAAATTAAATTGACCAGCCTAAACTCCATTTCAGAACTGTGTTTTGAGACCATGCTGCATCACATAAATCAAAAATATTGTCGTCCTTCTTACAGCCATCAAAAAGAAAGACAGATAATTGCTAGTAAAGCATTAATTGATCTATGCATCAAACTTCTCCGTGGAAGGAATCCCAAAATCTACATTATGACCCATAGCATTGGGTGTTGTATTTGACTTCCTGCTTTTCCTGAGAGATGAAAAAAAGAATGTGTTGTCAGACTGCTCCAAATTAGTCACCCATGTGAGGAGCGTCAGTGGCTGGTCTACTTTACAATTAAGAAATCCGTGAATGGCTGTTTGACGTGATAGAATATGCAAAATTGGACACAAGTCACAATACTTCTGTTTGTATCTGGGTTATTTATCCTCAAGAGGATTATCTAGTATATGGTCTGTGTATTTTAAAGCATATATTTTGAATGATTTTGGAGAGCTGTGGTTATCATGTGTCATCTGTTAGTCCCTTGGACACACAGATCTTTCCACTCCTGGAAGGTAAGGGGTTGTCCCTGAGGTCAGATCAGAAATCTGTTCAAACTGTGCAATGGTTTAGCAACAGTAACAGCAAAAATTTGTGTGAAAAATAGTAGAGAAATTGAATCTGCATTACATTGCTTAAACCTGTAATTTTAAAGAACGTTTAATATATTTCAACATTGCATTTTTAAACAGCAAAAATACAAGCTTCTGCTCATGGTTCTCACAGGAAATCCAATGGGAAATAATTTAATTGTAACTATTCTGATTGAATTTGAACAGGGTTTCAAATAATCCAAATAAATCACTAAGTGAGTGGACATGTTACAGAAGAGGAAACATAGATGTTTATGACTGAAATGCACACTTTGTTTCTTACTGTGAAACAGTGTCATTATGTACAAACTCTAAAGCATAGCGCATTTTGGTGCTCATCTCTTTCTTTTTATTACAGGGATACTTATGAACTGTATTCACTTCTGTGTTAACACTTTGAATCGATACAGAGCACGATTCCATCCAGAAACTGGTAAGAGTCTTTCATCCATTTCCGCCCTTCAGTTGTGAAAAAGGAAAAGAGAATTTTTGATCTATTTTACTCTCACTTGCCCCCTTAATGTCTTGCACAGGCTTGCTGTGCCCAAAGCAGATGAGCATTCAGAGAGGGCTGAGAAAAAAACAGGAGTATATGGATATATGCAGAGAAACCACAAACATTTCTTTTCGCCCCAACCCAAAATGACCCTTTGCAACTCTGGCATCAGTGGAGTGATGAATCAGCATCTTCCCATGACAGCCATGGTCCTGAAGGAGTAGTTCCTTCTCATGTTTCCTTATGAGCAGTAGAGGTGGGGGTATGCAGAGGTCAGGCTGGAGCTTTGGCCCATAGTTTTACTGTGTGAATCATAAGAGTATGCTCCAATCAGAAATAACTCAGTGAAAGACATAATTTAACTTGCTTAATTATATTGACTCTTATATAGTCCATGAGTAAATAAATACCCTACATACAAGGAAACTTGTTTATGGAATAAAGCTTAACTCAACTACAATTTGGTGCTTTTAATACATCTAGAGTACATTTTTAATACTTTCATATGGCCGAATAGTACTTCCACATTGATTTTTCCCCTTATTATTTAATCTACTGTACAGTGAACATATGACAATGGCTCATTGATTTATTGTGAGTGTAGCAATAGGTTTATAACAGCATGAATCAAGCAGATTGCTCAATTCACCACATGCCTTAATAAAAGTTTCACTTTAATAAAACAGAGCTAAGGCAAATACGTCCAGAGCTTGGTCTGACATTCCTTATACATTACCCTGCCTCAGGAAATTATTACTATATATTTTACAGCAGCTACAGTAGGTTGGGAATCAGGATTAGAGCACAGTAACTACTGTGACATTTAGCAGAACTCCTGTGTGTGTCATTAACTCTCACGAGGTGGACTGGTACGGAAATATTTTGGGACAGTGGTTTTCGTTCTTTTAGGTTGGTGGACTCCCCTAGAAAATTTTCTGTAAAGTTGTGATTCCTCACTCACTAAATTTAAGTTCCTAACATTTCATTTGTACCTTTCACAGGTTCTTCTGAAGTAGTTCGTGGACCTCACAGAGGTCTCGGTTATAAAACAAAAGTCACTCTTCCAGGACAGCTTCTGTCATTCGGCTACACGGCGGTGAACATGACCAGTCTCTACTTAACAGTAATAACCATACTTCAAGGACACAAAACAATTTCAACAGTTACATATACTTCTACCTGGTATCTCAAACTGATTATGACAAGTAAATCTTGGCAAGATCTACTGAAATGGATTGAAATCTTTTCTGGCTGAGGTTTTGGAAAGTATGATCCACTTATCCAAACCTGCACTTTCATTGTGGGAACAGGTTTGTTTTTAGGCTGTTAGACAAAAGCAAGCCCATAGATTGGCTGTCTCCTGACATCTTCATTTTACTTGGAATTGGTCTTATAAAAATTTGGACAGAAGCAGTGAAACTCATGTGACAGCAGAAGTTTCGGGATGTATCATCTAATTTGAATCAGGGGACTGGAGAAAGGCAAATGTCACTCCAATCTTCAAAAAGAGCAAGAAGGAAGACCCAGGGAACTACAGGCTGGTCAGCCTCACCTCCATCCCAGGAAAGGTGATGGAGTAGCTTATCCTGGAGGTCATCCTCAAGCAAGTGGAAGAAAAGAAGGTTATCAGGAGTAGTCAGCATGGATTCACCAAGGGGAAATCATGCCTGACCAGTCTGAGAGATTTCTACAATGGCATGACTGGCTGGGTAAATGAAGGGAGAGCCATGGATGTTGTCTACCTCGACTTCAGCAAGGCTTTTGACACTGTGTCCCATAACATCCTCCTAAGGAAGCTCAGGAAGTGTGGGCTGGATGAGTTGTCAGTGAGTTGGATTGAGAACTGGCTGAATGGCAGAACTCAGAGGGTTGTCATCAGTGGCACTGAGTCTAGCTGGAGGCCTGTAACTAGTGGTGTCCCCCACGGGTCAGTACTGGTCCCAGTCTTGTTTAACTTCTTCACCAATGACCTGGATGAAGAGTTAGAATGTACCCTCAGCAAGTTTGCTGACGACACCAAACTGGGAGGTGTGTTAGATAAACCAGAAGGCTGTGCTGCCATTCAGCGTGACCTGGACAGGCTGGAAAGCTGGGCAGAGAGGAACCTGATGAGGTTCAACAAAGGCAAATGCAGGGTCCTGCACTCGGAAAGGAACAACCCCATGCATCTGTACAGGCTTGGGGTGGACCTGCTGGAGAGCAGCTCTGTGGAGAGGGACCTGGGTGTCCTAGTGGATGACAGGTTGACTATGAGCCAGCAGTGTTCCCTGGCTGCCAAGAAGGCCAATGGCATCCTGGGGTGCATTAGGAGGAGTGTGGCCAGCAGGTCGAGGGAGGTTCTCCTTCCCCTCTACACTGCCCTAGTGAGGCCCCAT
>Ga0065711_1029202_pt1 | contig 37165 bp, 16 predicted proteins | sample Hoacrofraction12_FD_59098 | JGI IMG/M metagenome (GOLD analysis project Ga0065711, IMG submission 59098) | Hoatzin crop microbial communities from Cojedes, Venezuela - Epithelial fraction 12 v2 (version 2) | ecosystem: Host-associated > Birds > Digestive system > Esophagus > Crop | place...
GGTTTCGGCTGCCGCCGGCAACAAAAGCGCCACGCGGCCGCCCCTCCCCCCGCCGGGGTGCGGAGGAGAATGGAAAGAAACGGGCAGAAACTGGTGGGTCGGGATAAGGGCAGTTTAACAGAACAGCAAATAGAGGGAACAGTAACCACAACGATACAGAAAAGGGGAATACACAGAACAAACCCGCAGAACAGAGCCTGCAGACCAGACCCGCTCTCCCGGACAGCACCCGTGAGTGAGTTCCTGCCGCGCTCCCCACCCGCCCCCCCTCCGAACCCAGCATGACAGCACATGGTATGGAATACCCGGCTCTGTTTGGCCAGGTCGGGTTGGGTCAGCCCACCCGGCTGTGCCCCTTCCTGGATTCTGGTGAAAATTAACCCTGTCCTGGCCAAACCCAGGACATACATTTAATTCATTAGAACCCACAGAACCTGTTTAGTAGAGGTAGATCCAGCTCAGACCAAATTGAGATAATCTTACAGAAATTCTGCAATGTCACAAAAAAACCCCCATCTTTAAAAAGGTATTTTAAAGGATTAAGATGGCTCGAGCCAGGTGTGATGGCCTCTCATGGGCCTGGACAGCCTGCCAAGCACTCACCGTGACAAGTACCCTGGCAGGTCACCACAGTTTTATGCCACAAGTTTAAAATGACTCAAACTTGTCTGTCTGCACTCAAGTCTCTGATTTATTATTTTCTCCCCAATCTGGAAATGGGGAACAAACTAGCAAATTTTTGTATAATTTTTACAGCTGCACAGAAAGAATTTAATTGTAAATTTGTCTGTATCAGGATGAATATGACCCAAGAGTACTTCTTCTGTGGGGCTTCTCATTTTTGCACCACTAGAATTTTGTCCTGTCTTCTCTCATAACTTGACTACTGCACCTTCATCTTTTAAAATGCTGTCTTGACCATCCACTGTGTCTCTCGTAGCAAAGACACAAAGCTCCTTTCCTTGCTCAAGTTTCCAATGCTGCCACTGCACTCTTTGGATCCTTTCTGCTCAGCAAGTGATTTTTCTCATTTTGGAGCTACTTTTTATGTACTACCAAGCCATTGACCTCTCGGAACAATTTTTTTTTTCATGTGTTATTAATCATGCTTATAAAATGTGCTCAAGAGCCATGAAAAGGGGGTCCTCTGTACTGTCAGCACTTGCAAAACAGAATAACCCAAAGAGCACCCAGGGTAAACGGGAAGATAGATGCAGAGAGCAGGAAAATGGGCAAGCACAGTGAACGTGATGGCTGTTAATGGGCATGATTTTGATGTGTTTTGTGTTAAGTAAGGCTGCTTGGGTTTAGCAGTCAGCTCCCCTGCTTTGGAGAATCTGGAAGGAAAGGTGTGCAACGGGAGGGAGTGAGATGGAGAGGAGACAGGAGGAAAGAGCCAGCGCCAGCTGGAGACACCCGGCCAGACCCGGGGGAAGCACTCTGAATTTCCAGCCTCCCTGCCTGGCTGCTTTTGCAACTGCTTTTCCCATAGCTGCAATCTGCAGCCAGTCTTTCTCTCTCGTCTCTCTCATCTCCTACCAGACGCCTCCGTGCTTTCTTCTCCGCCCTCCGTTATGCATAGGAGGGCTTTCCACAAAGCTTTGCAAAACTACCAGCACCGTCCTCCCTCAGATTTCTCTCTGACTTACCTTTTTCTTGGGGCCCAGAAAATTCTTGCTGATTATCAGGCGTTTGGGGGTGCACATGTGTGCACATATGCGTGCACTGGGGGAACAGGGTCTCTGACTGGCATGAAATTTATAGCGTTTATTCTGGGCATGTTATCTGCAATTGCTTTGTGTATCTGCATGCTGTGTCTCAGCTTTACAGTTGTACTGTGAACGCTTGTGTGCACAGGCAGTGTTATAATGCGCCTCTGCAGCGCTCATCAGAGAGTCTCTCTAGGCACCAACATACTGTTGTACCTCCAAGAGCTAAAAATTAATACACTTTTTGTCCCCAGTAAAACAACTAGGAAAGATCTCCGATGCTTTCATAGTGCTGTTGTATTATACAGTGTAGCTAATCCCTGTGTGGGGTGGGTTGAGCTCCTTATTTATTCTCTGCAGAGGCAAATAATCCCTTGTTTTCCTGGTTTTACTACACTTTTTTTTTTCTTTCTTTTCTTCTTTTTAGTTTCTCCCTTACTTCTCCCACTTCATGCTGATACCCTGTTTTCCCTCACTGCAGCCTTCTGGGTTTGAGGGAGAGATTTTCTCAGAGTAGTTGGGAAGCGCTTCTGAAATTAATCTGTTTTGTTTATCTTCGTTTTAACTATTCCATTTAAGCCAGTACCCTGCCTGCAGGTTCACAAGTCTTCATCTCCACCTTGAGGCCCATTTTGGTGGTCCCTGTTGATCGTTGATGCAGCAGTGTGAGGCAGACGATCTGTGCACTGCTCACTTCTGCCTGCACTCATTAAAGTTCTAACAGTGCTTGTCCACGCCATCCCTTACATCCAGAGAAGGAAGATAACTGATTAATCCGTTCATCCCTCACCAGCAAGGCCTTTCAGATGTGTGTGTGTGTTGGGTTTTAAAGGCTTTATATGAGAATTCCCCTGTTTTTTTTTTTCTTATCTATGAAAATCTCCTTCAAATCTCTCAATTGCTAATGAATGTATTTGCTTAGGCCATCATTCCATGCTGTTTCATTTTAACTAGATGCCTTCTTCAGAGGTAGTCCATGTATCTCTTCGTTACAAAAGAACCTGCTTTATATGAAATCTTGCTATTAAATCACATTTTTTGTGTTTCAAACTTGATTTTATAAATCAGTCTTCTCTGTGTGACATCTCATCTTACAAAGATTAAATAAACAAGTCTTCCCTACTTTTGGCAAGAAGCAAGGAAAATCATTTACTCAGAAATTCCCCTGGTTTAGGGTCTCCCTTAATTTCATCCCCATTGAATGGTGGCATCATCCTTGACTGCAGAGCTCTGCAGTCTTCACAGTGTTTGTTGTGCTCCTCAACCTGACCTGGTCCATAGGGTCCTGTCATTTGCTTCTGCAATTGCAGTGCAAGAACTGGAGCCTTTTTTTTTAACTGTACAGTAGCATGCAATGCTACAGAGTCAGTTATCTTGCTCACAGAATACTCCCATGAAGTCTTTTTCAGAAACATCAATAGCATGAAGGACTTGATATCAGTCTTATTAACAAGAAGTGTTTTTTGTTTAAATCGTGACATGCAAATTACCACCAGCAAGCATGATTCGGCCAAACAAGGGCCAAAATGCAAATATTTTGGGGAAAAAGCATGCAGTCCAGGAATGCTTGCTTCAAATTGCACACGTATTTATATGGCTTGACAGTGGAAGTTCACTAAAGATGTGGACAGTAGGTATCGCAATCCATTGTGTATGACTGAGTTGTCTATTCTTCATTAATCTGCATGAAAGCAATCTGTTCTTAAAGTAGATGAAATCTTGGGGTTTGGGGCTTCTCCGTAGAATCACACACAAAGCCAGGTTTTCCCCCTCATGCAATTTTATACTGCCGTAACTCTGATGCTTTCATGAGATGTGACCCGTTTCATGGGAGAGGGGGATAAATGATAACCACATCAATTAGAATATGTTCTTCACCAAGTGAAACGAACCAGGAATTTCAGGTGATCAAGCTAGTCTATGCTTCATGCTTAAATCGGCCTTAGCTTGTTAATATTTAATATTGGCTTTGAGGACAGCTTTATTTTTATTTTGAATGCAGTGTACAGCAATTCCCAGCATTGCTTTTTACTGGAAAATAAAACCAGATAAAACAACTAAAAGAGTCAGTCAAAACAGATGAATTCAGGGTTAAATCTTCCCTATACAAATTCTATCTGTAGCTTAAGATATCTTCACAAAAGCAAAATATCAGCCCTTCCTGACACAAGGTCTTATACCAGGACTGAAATTGCAGCTTCAGGGGTAGGCAACCTATCAACAAATAGACCCAGGGCACTAAGCTTAAATATAATGAGCTATGATATCTGTATCTAATAAGTGCTCTATATTTGTTATATATTGGAAGAAATGGAAAGCAAGAGATAAGTTTAAATAATCCAGGCTTGTTTAATATGCGTTTCATTAGTACTCATATGCAGTCACTGAGAGGTCACATCAAGTCGCACTGTTCATCCTATTATTGAGTTACAATAACTATTTCTGGGAGCATTACAATTAATAAAAGGATCATTAACTTACACTACATAGGACTTTGATTTGCATATTTATAAGTATATGGTACATCTCGATCAGATTAACTTTGTGTTAAGTATTTTTCCATGAAATATGGGGGGGGGTTTCTTGCAATGATCTATCCTGTGAAACTAAAACTGTATTTCTAAGAATCAAAGTGAGAAACCAGATTTGAAAATTCTTGAAACTTGAAGGCATTCATAGCGAAATGGGAACTTTCTAGCTCAGGCTTCTTGCCTACCAAATTAGATCTCATGTTAATTTTGCAGATTTACGATACTTTTTAGTGCTGAGAAACTTCTGTACTTGTATTTTTTTTGTAAAACTCGGGTCACTGTATTTACAGTATCTGACATCCTGTCATGACTTGTAAAAACAAAGAATTTTTTAAAAATACCACAAAAGTCTTGATGCTAATGTAATTTTATAAATTGGATGTATGCCCGGCTTGCCTGAATGATGGCTGTTGCTGATCTGCTTTTTCCCGTACTCTTCCAGTTCAATAATGGTTCAATTCCCCATCCCTTTTATCTGTAATAAAATCTCCATTGCCTGTTGCATGCGTGTGAGCTGGCCTCATTGCTCGTAGGGAAACACAACTTCCATGAAAAACATGAGCTGTGCCCTGGCAGGGGGATGAGCTGAATGCAAACATGCTTGTGATGATTTTGATTCTCTTTAATACTTGTAGATCAAATCCAGCATGATTTTTGTAGTCATTATTTTCAGACTCTTGCGTTTGGTTAAAAAAGGTTAAATTTCTCTATTGCTTCCCTTCTCTCTGCTGCCCACATTCCCCCCCGCCGCCCTTGCCTTCTGTCTGTCTTTGCACCTGGCTCTTAAATGCAGTACATCAAACACCTTTTGAAGGGCTCAGAGATTAAAGAGTGTAAGTTACAATTAGAACAGCTATAATGATGATCAACTCTTAGTTCCTGCATAATGAATGGGAAAACGAATTACAGAAGACTCAACTCAAAGCTTTAGCCAAGATTTGAACTGAATTTTCTAAGAATCACTTTAATTGTGATTTTGGTTTTAAAAAAAAAAAAAGGGAAACAGCCTGTGTCCGTTATTTTTACACACTGGAGGTTCAGGTGATTCAGAGAGTAGGCTCAGACCTTCAGGCGCTTACTCAACGTGCAGCATTTTAGAGTTTTGCACTTTCTTACCTGAGACACCTTCAAACTTAAAGCCTTCTGTCAAGGCATAGTTACGTTTTCAAGTGACTGAAATACATTAATTAGGCATTAGATTGGGGTGGAGCGGAAAGACGTATATTTTTTTCTTCCAGAGTGAGTGATAGCTGATTCAGGCATGTCAAGGTGGTTATTGTGAAGTGTGATTGATGCCTCTCAGTCTGTGTTATTATCTGCACCTATATGCAAAACCATGTATTTTGCTTTAAATAGCAAAGGAGAGCCTGCATTGTCACAGTAAACGTGATTTAACAGGATGATGCAGCTGCATGAGCTTTTAAAGTAATTTTTCTTTCTGAGAAAGGGACTAGGCATTAGTGTTTTAGGTGGTTTCACGTAGCAGCCAGCAGACTCCTTCAGCAAGAACTTCAGCTGGTGGCAGTGCTGTGGTGTACCTCTTCTCATAAGGAAGGCCATAAGACAAATAACCTTGCAGCTAATTTGAGTGTAGCTCTGCATGTGGCCAGCAGTAGGGTTGTGCTTGCCAAAGGTTGCAGAAGAGTCAGCGTCCCTGGCTGGAGGTGAGGCAACGCAGAGTGCTGTGGGACGACACCAGGGCCGGTTGATCTGAGTTCACAATTGATCCTCAAAACTAAGCCAAAACCCATCCGTAATGGAAACAAACAGGGAGCTGTTGTCATCCCTCACCACCCTTTGCTCTCTGAGGTACAGTAGTGTTTATGTGTCCAAGCCACCTGAGGGTCTGGTACCTGGTTTCCAATTTTGGGAGCCCTGTTTCTTTTCTAGAACTACTCAGGACTTGCATACTTCAGCAGTGGTGCCGTAAAATGACACTCCCTCCCTGCCCCCTGGAACTAAAATTATTTCAGAGCGTTCTGGATATGTTGTGTTTCTTGTGCTGGTAGCTGTCTCAGCCCTTGTTTATTGGGAAAAAATGCAGACTAAGTATTTAATATGAGAGAGAATTGTCATCCTTCGTGACTTGCCAGCTATTTGCTCTCTATGTTTATTTCCAGCTATAGCAGAAATGAAATTATGTGAGAAAATGATTTACCAAGTTTCTGCTAGCATCTCTATCACCTGCCAGCTTGGAGAAATACTTAATTTAAACTCAGCTGTCCCAAGAGAAAAAACTATGCATGTCTAAAAGCAACTTTATCTGATTGTTGTGCTGCTCAGTTTCACTTACAATGAGCAAACCAATTTTCTGCCCAGTTTCCAAAGCATATTGCAATTTTTGTCTGAGTTTTGGCGAGTGTAACAAGGTTATCACATATATAGAGATTTTAAAGCGTGAGCAGCACGCTGCTTGTGGGTCCCTGCCTTGTGTCCAGCTTTCTGTGTTTATACGTGGTGAACCAGAATAAACTTGGATCTAAAAGGTGATTGCAAATGTTTACCAGTGAAAGACACCCTTTACATGTTGTGCAGGGGATGTTTCCACAGTGTTTCCTGCATCTCTATACTGGAAAAGGACTTTCCCTCTCCTCATGAAATTCACAGAATCACAGAATGGTCGGGGTTGCAAGCGACCTCTGTGGGTCATGTAGTCCAAAGCCCTTGATGCAGCAGGGTCACCCAGAGCAGGCTCCACAGGACCTTGTCCAGGTGGGTCTTGAATATCTCCAGAGAAGGAGACTCCACAACCTCTCTGGGCAGCCTGTTCCAGTGCTCCATCACCCTCATAGTGAAGAAGTTCTTCCTCATGTTCAGATGGAACTTCCTATGCTTCTTGTCCTGTCGCTGGGCACCACTGGAAAGAGTCTGGCCCCATCCTCCTGACACCCACCCTTGAGATATTTATAAGCATTTATCAGGTCCCCTCTCAGCCTTCTCTTCCCCAGGCTGAACAAGTCCAGCTCCCTCAGCCTTTCCTCGTAGGAGAGATGCTCCAGTCCCCTCATCATTCCCTAGTCTACTGGAATCATCCACGTGGTTTCACACCATCCTCCATTATGGAGTTCATGTTCCCACTCTGCTATACTAGTAAATCTGATTGATGGTTAGCAGGAAGGTAAAACATTAATGCGTAAATGGTATACCTAGAAGGATACCTCTGCAAAGCGGTTTGGGCTTACCTGGCAGGCACACAATAGTTTGGTATGCGGTCCTCAACTGCAAAAACTTGCAACTAGTTTATTATTCTGTCTAAACACCCAGTAAACCACTTTGGCAGTTTAATACTTCTCATCTTTCTCCCCAGTTATGCCCATTTTATGTGGTACGATTTTGCCCTGTGTACCTTTGGTCTTCACTGCATATGATGCTAATGATTCATCCTGACCTCTGGGTTGAATATAAAGGGGTACTACAGTAACAAATAGAGAATTTTTTTTTTTACAGATTCAGGGTACCACATTAGTACTTGCAATTGCCAAGCACGCAGAGTAAGTCAATGTGCGGGAAAGACCTTGAAATCACCATTTCTTAGTTCTTTATCTTTGCTGTTGGCACTAAACTGCAGGGCAAGACCCCATCATGTAGAGCATGTGCCAGACTCCTGGTTCTTCCATGCGGGATGTGGCTAAGTATTACCAGAGCCTGTGTACCTGGATTTCCCTCTCATGGAAATACAGGGAACAGAGGAATGTCTCCTCCCACCATGGAATTAGGATACGTGCAGGTGCAAACCTGACACCAAGGAAGCCCTTGCAGGTTGTGTGGTTTTAGACACAGCCTGTGCGTTCTGGGGAAATTACCCCAATGCATCAGAGGACCCGGGTCTTAGTCTTTCTGTACCTCAGTTTCCCTATTTGTTCAGTGTGTGCACTACTACTTCTTTCCTATGTGTGAGGAAAGCTCACTATTTGCATTGTGGAGTCTTTAGATCTCCAACTGGGAAGAAAATCTTGCAATTTTTGTCAAAGAACTACTCGTAGTATTGTGGGCTGTTTCTGCTTGAACATTAAGCTTTCATCTTGCACAAAAAGGACACAAAAAAGGGGAAGCCTATTCCCCCTGCAGATCCTTTCTGTTTGTTAAAGGTGCATCAGCATCCACAGCTCTGCGGGGCTGTGCATAGTAATAATCTTCATTGTGTTCAACTCCAGTTCTGTGCAACTTGTTGACTAATTACTCCTGAACTAGTTTGACATTTCTAGTGCACGGATTTAAAACATTCATAAGGAGATCTTTGCTTTTTCTTTGCTTTTCTTGTCTACCAATTAATTATTTCAAGAATAATCATCCCCCAGAGCCAGGAGGGAAGAAGTATAACTGATCACAGCTTGTTGTGCTGTATCGGTCCAGAATCCATGGCAAGAATCAAAGGCTGCTCCTGACACAGCGCTGTAGTTCTTTATTCCGCCCCAAATGAAATCCCACTGCGACATGTCAGTACAATATTTACTTTCTACTGATTGCATCCTAGGCTGCCAAGCAGAGAGCAAGGAGCTAAGAAATCCCCATGCTGATAATAACCCTCGCTTGTCAATTAGATGGCATTAGCAATGGCTGCACACTGGTTCAAATCCACTCTGCTCAGATTTTAGTTTAATTTTTAAACTTCTCCTCCATCTTGCGGTCAGGCTAGACACTGCATGCGAAATGGATTGCTCGCTGCCTTGGGCACTTCTCAAACCCCCATTTTGCAGGCCTTCTCGCCATGCAGCTTGTGTGGTGGTGATACCAGAAGTCGGCAAAAACGAAGGCTCTTTAAAACTTGCTTGGGAATTTTAGAAAGCGAGCATTCTTTATTACAGTGCTGGATGCATGGGAGATATTTCCTCCTGACATGCATACCACGTATCGAAGCAGGCATTCTTTTATTTAATTTCTTATCAATAAGTTTCAGCCCACGGGGCAGTCCCATGGTGCCAATTGATTGTACCATTTACAGAACACTTGGTCAGCATTTTCACACTGCGCATGCTCAGGGAGGAAGGGTCCGGGGGCCTTTCCCCCAGGAGGTGTGATTTTTAGTATTATAATATATTATAATGAAGGATAAGTTACTTTCAGACACTCCTTTTCAGCCAGAACCAGCCAAAACTAGCCAAGCGCTAACAAGCAGTCTTCTTGGGGTGTTCTTATCTCCTTCAAGGACAGTTCCTTTGATTTAAAGGCTCTTCTTGGCAGCTGGAAGGCAAAGGTTTCAAACACATTCCTAAATCTTATCCTAAATAAGCAACAAAGTCCTGCTATTCTCGCTGTACTAAGGCCTTTATGATAACAATGGTGTAACTGTGTCTGTTGTAAATGGATGTTGTTGGGTTTGGGTTTTTTCCTTCTTTTTTTAGGGGTGGCTGCGTGGGGAATTGTTTTAGCCAAAAGCTTGTCCCAGTGTGAACCAGTGTCTTGCAGCAAAGCTGTTCTTTTTTTTGCAGGTAAGGTGGGGCAGGCCATCACGCAGAAGAGAGAGGTTTCGTGGTGCAGCAGAGCTACCCCAATGACTCTTTCCCACCCAGGCAGCATTCCCACTTTTCCTTATTGCCAGCTCTCAGACACGGGGCCCTGCCCTCTTCCTTTGTGATACCTTGGCTATTTGTAAGCTATCCGTGTTTGTTATTGTAGCACTATTTTTTTCCAGATTAATGAGGCACGCAAGGGAAACAGCATGAGTGAGCTGCCCGCAGGGAGAAGGAGGAGAGAAATGGATGCCTTTTGGCAGCAGAAAGCCATTGTATTAGTTCAGCTGTTAAATGAGATCTCTGTTATCGTAGCGTGTCTCTGTGGGTCGCCACTGTCCATTGTCTGATTTCCTCCACCGCGAATTGCCACTGCCTTAAAAGCCAGTGAGCGCTCTGAGGGTTTCTGAAGGCGGAGGGAAACTCACTTTCCCTCACTTGGCAATATCTAGCCCTGTCCTTCAATATTTCATGACTGATGTGTGGGTTAGGAAATTACTTTTCAATAATGCAGGAAAAAAAGTTAAAAATTAAATATACCCTGCGACTGGAGAGACTTCATTTTAAAGAATTACCTACATGGCAGCCATGAAAAGCTATAAAGAGGTGTATTTTTCTCCATTAGCAGATGAGCTAGTATTAATGGGAATCTAATTTCTGCTACCATTCTGTTTGGATAAAAGAAAATTGTGCCTCTCCCTATAATAAGATGGTGTACTCAGTAATTTGTGACTCAAGTTTAGAAAACAATTTTTTTTTCTCATCAGAAGGCCTGATAATGTAGGAAAAGAAAGGATCAATTAGTTTCCTGGCTCTTTAATGATCCAGAAAATAAGATTTAATCAGGTCAATTTATCTTGTCCACGGGTTCTGATCCTGCACCATTAAAGTCAATGGCAGTTTTGTTATTGACTTCAAGATGTTCAAGTTAAAATTTTAATGTGAAAGGATGCTGTATAAAAGGATATTAAAATTGTGGACAACTCACTGAATTACTCATACCAAGTCTCATTAATCAAGTCACAATTGTTAAACCTTTCTGTTATGACTGTTATCTTTCCTGGAAGATTGCAAGTCATAGCCCAGTAACTCAGTTTATATCGTAGAAAATAATTTCTGTTCAAGAAACAATCAGTATGAAGATGCCTATGAGATGTTGTATTGAACTTGGATTTGTCTCCTCACAGTGGTCTGTAAATTTATCCTTCTAGTACTATCTGCATGTGCCTTCTGCAGCACCTGTTCTGTTCTTTCACTTGTCCTGGTTTTGAGTCCCTTTAGTTGTGTCTTATTTTATCACAAATTTGAGGTAATTTTCTCCTTTCTAAGAGGCAGCTGTGCTTCTGAGAAAGAACAGAGTACTTGGTTTGTTCTTTGGATCTTTGTTAGTGCAAACGTGGCCTTTCTCTGTCAACTTAGGAAAATGAGCAAAATAAGAAGAAAGAATCTCAAATGGGCTTCTGAAAACTGTAATGCGTAGTGTAGATGTTACCAGTAGTCACTTTATCAGTATCCTTCTGCACATCATTTTGTCACGATATTTTTTAACCACACTTAGTGAAGAAAACACCGTTCGACTGAACATGCTCAGCTTTTGAATTTGATAGGGTCCCTTCACCATAACCTACAAAAAGATTGCTCTGAAAGTGAGTTCTAGTGCCCGCATTACCATTTAATTATCCTGAAATAACAGTTTTGTTACTAATTACATAATAGTACCATCCACCCTTTACTGCAATTAAATTTGCAGTGCCTGACTATTAGAAACTGTTGTCATAATAAGGGTCGTTTCTTTTATTTGCTTATGCTGAGTTGCAGAATCTACAATTATATGCACAGATCATCAATTTTAGACTTGTTTGTATAATTATAAGTAATTGAACATGAAAGCAATTTCAGAATATCAGACTATAAAGTGCTCTGTCTATTGTGGAGTTGGAATAATTAGTAGATTAGAGGGATGATTATCAGTTAAGAAAGAGCTTCATGATTTTGTATTAATTTAAATATAAACAGAAAGCCCACTTCAGGAGTTCAACAGTAGCTTGCCTTCCTTAGAATCGGGGATAGTCAGATTTTCAAAGTTATTCAGCTATGTGCACAACCAGAATGATTTTGAGTTGGTTTAGTGTGTTGACAAATTAGCATAGTAATTTCTCCCAGTAATATATTTTACATACTGTATTCATCCCAGTGAATTACAGGCATTATTAATAGCGTTATTAAACTTATTAACAATACATTTTATTTCTACAAATTGAGAGGCATATAAACTAAACGTATATGACCTTTCAGCATTCACTGTGCATAGAAAACAGCTGCTCCATGGAAGCAAACACTTTGTTTGGAAGAAATTGCTGAAAAGCTTGGTGCAGAGGAAAAACAGCCATTGTACGCATCAGACATATCACAAAAATCTAGGTGTGTGAAAGTACCTACAGTTAAATGGTCTCAGATCAGCCCCGTGGGCTGGATTCTCTGTCTCTCCAGAGAGCAGATGCTCTGAACTTTGAGCAGGGCCAGAAGGGTCGGAGCTGGGGGCCTTAGCTGGGTGCGACACAAAGCTGTGCCGATGGGGCTTGCTCCCTATCAGGGGCTGGAACCGCCGGGGTCCTGCTGCGGCAAGCCGGCTAATGCCAACCCTGGCTGCAGAAAGGGGCTGTTTCACCCAGGGCTGGCTTCGTCCTTCCCCAGCGCTGAAGGCAGGGGTGAGGGGAGAGGCAGCGTCCTGTGCTGAGCTACGGAATGCAGGCAGCAACTCTGCCAGTGTCACCCCGGGCGAGCTGTTTGAGCCTTCAGGTGGTTTTATGTATTTTCTCGTAAGGATGCTGCTGGTGCAAGTCCCTCGGTGTTGGAGTGGCGGTCGCCTCGTTCCTCCTCATGGTCACCTCGTTCCTCCTTTCTCTCAGGAAAGAGACCTGCCAGGATGCACAGGGCACAGGACAAAAAATAAGCTCAGCATTCAGGGGCGGATCATCTTTTTTACTTTTTAGCCACAGATAGTTCTGTGGCTACTGTTTAGTAGGTATGTTGGGTTAGTTAGTTGGATATTCAGAGTGCTTCCACACCGAGGGGCAGTGCTTGGAGCGCGCTGGTGTCTGTCCTCCTCGTGTTCAATCAAGTCAGCTGGTTATTCTGGGGATCCCACAAAAGGCTCTGATCACAGGAGACAGGTATTTAGGACCAGATTACAAAACTGTTTGAAGAAAGGACGGTTTCCGTAATTCCCACCTCCAAGGGTAGCGGCTGGAAACAAAGCACTTTGTAGAATTTTTTTTTTTTGCCTCTATGAACAGAAACTGTCTTCTATAAGCTTTTATCAGCTTTATTTTGTTCATGTTTTATTTCTCTTACCTAAAATACATAAAAGTGTATGTGTTAAAAGGACAGGCATATTTCCTTGGATTGGTATCATTTTATACCAACGCTGAATGGAAAACTCAAAGTGAGCTAAACTCAGCAAAACCCATAAAACAGGGGCAAGCATAGCACCCTCTCCACAATAAATGAAAGGAGATTTTCTTGCAGTGTGACCCATGGATCTTTTTTGTGTTGACAGAGAGATTTCAAGTGTAGTTTGTTGCCCAGCTCGGTGTGGTTTGGAAGTGCTTTTAGGTGCTGGTGTGCCATATAGCTTGTGTAGCACTGACATCTGCTGGCAAGAGGCAGTGTAAACTCCAAGTTGCAGTCCAGCAAACAAGGCTGTAACAATCCACACAACTTTCTCATTTGTAGTGTTTTCATCTATTTTCCAATAAATGCAGCATATTGGGAAACTAAACAATCATGGAAGATTTGGGCTCATCAATGCTGCCACAGGATAAATATGAAGTAATAATTAAAACCCAATGATAATAAAAAACAAGTAGCAGCTCTTTAGTAGTGATTAAAGTTGGGAAGGGAGAAACCCAAAAATAATGATGAAGATGCAAATTCAAGGCATTATAGTCATTTCACTTCTGTCATCTTTCCAAAGTCATTTTCAAGAAGAAAATGTTGTGTATGTCCTAATAAAGTTACTAAAAACTCACCAATACAAGTTTTGGAAATGCTGTCAGGGAGATTTCTGGTCCCTCTTCGAGTTAGGATTCCAAAATCTGAAGGGGTTTGTCATCTACCTTTACTACCCCTGTTTTTCCCACCCCTCTTTTCTGCCACATTGCCTCCAGTGAGAGTCTCAGGCTTGCAAGCAGGCTGTCGACAGAGAGCTCAGATTATTCCAATAGTAGCGCCAAACCCAAGAGCTCAAAATCATGGGACGTCTCCCAGAAAATACTAAAACTTCCCGAGATATTCTTAGAGTTAAATGTGCAGTGTTTGTATTTGCATCCTGGACTGTGAGATGCGCAGCTCACATTTTCAGGACTATCTGTACAGTTCTGAGGGTTAAGGGTTTGTTCTCTGTACTTTCCTTTTGTTTTTTCTCAGTAAAATCCATTCCTGATGCACTCACCTGGTTCCAGGAGCTGGAACCTCCAGAGAGCTGCCAGCTCCTGGGAGGGTCATGGGAGAGCTGTGGCTTGGCTGCGCCCAGCTCTGCGAGTCTCCGTCCAGCCAAACCTTCCCCACGTCTGTAACTTGTGTTTAACCAGAACCTGGAATTCGGAGAGACAGTCGCATCGCCTGTGGCCCTCACCTGAAACGTTAGTGACCCTTAACAGCGTCTGCTTTTTCTTGAGCATGTGCATTAAGATATTTGGAGAAATTACTCATGGGATAATGTTCCTTATGATTAGTCTCAATAACTCAATAAACAGGAGCTTAAACTCTCTGTGAACTTGCCAGATTTTTATAAGGCAAAAGCGATTTCCTGACAGAGCTTGCAATTCTTTGCTGTCTGCTAGGGGGCAGCATCTGTTAAATAATGTCATACTTTGTGCGTGACCAATGCTGAGATCTGTAACAGCCAGGCGGGGAGGAGGAAGCAGGTAATAATTAGATACGGAATAGCTGTGCTTGTAGGAGGTAAATAACAAATACCACTGAGATTCAAAGGAAGTGAAGGAACAGCCATGGCCAGAGATCCTGACTGTGTTTAGATGAGATGCTGCTGCTTGTAGCTTCAGATAGATGAGTTGTCATCTGATAGCTGTATGCACAGACAAGTGTTGTTTAACTTCGTTGTACGGAGTGCAAACAGACCATGCAGGTAAGTCAAAATTCTACAGAAACGTAGCTTCCATGCCACAGGCACTGCAGTAAACACTGCTCTACTGCTGCTGCTCAGTGAAGTCTGGTGACTGAACAGCCAAGTCTTGCAGAAATTTAGTATTGTGGCACTGAGTCTTGTAGTCATTTGAAGGCGTAAAATCAGTCATTGTAAATGGTTCTAATGATTAAAGTAGGACAGCAGAAAACACCTGTTCTGTGCAAGTGGTTTCGTGTTTATTGACCAAGCCAGAGAGTGGAAGAGGATTTGTACCCAAGTTTAACACAAGGTCTGATCGCAAATTCAGGATCAAAGAAATGAAGAAGACTGAAAGTCTCTGCACAGTTCATCAGCTTTATACACAGCAGGGTGCAACAAATGCATGTTAGGTAATGTACTTCATTTTCTATCTTTATTGGCATCTTTGACCGTTATCTTATGCCAAGCCTGTTCTTATGTTTGGGTGATTGTAGCAGCTACAGTATGATGTATTACCTTCCTACTCATGCTGAACCCCCGCGCGTTTCGCTTGGGAGAAACTGGTAGATAAGAAATTTGTTTGAAGTGGTTAGATAGCATTGCTTTTGTAGTATTTGATCATTTACGAAATTCAGGAACACAGATTCGTGTGTTTGTTCTAGGAACGCTCACGTGCTGGCAGATGGTTCGTATACCCACTGGGAACATATATTTTATGAGCACTAAGCTGTATTTTCAAGAAAGAAAGAAATTCACCATGGCAATAATTCAAGAGAGAAATGGTGGAAATAATTTAGTTTATTTTATTAAAAAACATCTATTACCACCATATCCTTTTAAAATGAATATACAAGTGTGGGTGCATTTAGCAGAGCATGATTTTTATAAAAGACAAAACAGGAAAGTGAGCTCTTTTATTTACCTGAGTAGTCCAACTGAATTCTTTACAGGATATGGGCCCTGGGGATTGTGATGAGTGGTTTAATTAGTTTGAAACCATCATATTTAATCAAGCACTGTGCATTTTTAAACTGCTACATTCATTCCACTTCTAGGAAGGCCGTTTCAGATCTTTTTATCATTAGTAGTTTATGAGACTTTAGAGCTCTAGATTCAGTGTGAAGCAAATATCTTTAACTGACATCACCACATTCTAAAACTAAATGATTATTCTCAGTCAAGCCTTAGACTTAAACTCAGCTTACAAGAAGGAAGAGCTATTAGACATTTTCTGAGCTAAAATTTTAATTAGGATAAGGTTCATATGCAAAGCAGCCAGAGTTCATTCCATTTATCCCTATGATGAGAAGCTCCAAAATAAATACATGATAGGACGGTGGGCAAAACAAAAGGGAAATATACCCGTAACTATTAATTTCATTTTGCCTAACAAATTTTGAATCGGACAACTGAAATGTTTGGTTTACATTTTTGTAACTTCATTCACTGAGCAATTATCAAAGCAAAGCAATGACATCTTAACCTCTTACACTAAATAAGCTTTGATGAATTTAAAGGGAAGAAAAAAGAAAGTTAAAGGCTCTCGCTGTATTATGATTTTTTTTATTAGATACAAAGGAAAACACATAAATTACAGCTTTCTTGACCTTTGGTTTGGGCCATATTCTTTGCTGTGTTAAGCAGGTTTGAGCTTTGCTGATGCTATAAAGCCAGTGGGGCGAAGTCTGATTCTTACCTGGACACAGGGACTCTGCTAGAGATTTTCCACCACACACCCCACAAGAGGCTAAGAGGATCTGGATCAGGTTCTGTGTCCAGGAATAGACTGCAAGAGTGGGCACAAGTAGCCCAGAGCTCCTGCAGACCTGCTAGCTTCCTTCATTAGCCCTCCTGTGTGGCATCCCTTGGGGCAGCTCTGGAGTCCTGGAAATGACCTCTTTTTGAAATGATCTGGACATGTCATGCCTCTCAGTGCCACTATTGTGCTGTGCACAGATTCAAGAAAATGTATTGGACATTTGAGGCCAGTTTTGATATCCTCCTCTGAAACTACATGGGCAAAACGCATACTTTTTTAACACGCATGGAGTTAATCATAAAAATCACTTAATCTGGCCTTTCTCACAAATGGTTTGTATAGTGAATTTCAGGCAGTCTTTTTGGGGAAGTCTTGCTGGACAACAACTGCCACGGAATTTTGAAGTGTGAGATCTTACGTTTTTAAGAAGGGTTTTTTTTCTTCATATTTAATGACTTAACTCTAAATAGCAAATTAGTTTGAGAGTTTGCACTGTCTGTAAGAGAAAACAAGAGACAACTGCTTTTCTTTAACTGATTGATGGCATCACCATACCTAAATACTTTGGTATGAGGTATGGTTATCGACCTTCAGACTTTATTAATTGCAGTGGTAATATTATGATGAAACATGGACGTTCTGGCAAAGTAGAGCCTCTTCAGGTAGCCCTAGCACAAGCACAGTCCTTGCCTTAAGAATTTTACAATCTAAATAGACAAGATGGCCAAGGAGGTGAAGGGAAGTGCTTGCTGAGAGGAAGGTAAAGTGACATGCTCAGTCATCCAACTCATTTATAATAGAACTAAAAATGTACTTCTCGGTGACCTCAGAACTAGGTGGAGGTTTTCTAGCCAGTGACAGATTTAAGGTTTGCTGTCTCAGTCCTCCTGATCCAAGTCTCAGGATTCACAAGCAGTAAAATTTACAGTGATCGCTTCTACCCCTGGAAGGTCTTAACGTATTGGATCTGAAAACTGCAGGAGTCTTATATATGGGGAACCTGTACTGGGTCACTTTCAGGTGCTTGTAGAATTGTGTCAAACAATTCTCTACCCTAGTACATAAAACGGGATGAGTAATTTTCCCCCCTGCCAAAGCTCTTAAGCCGCTTTGGGTATTCTGTATACGTGAAAAATCCAGTACGTTAATGGGCTAAATGTTTTACTGAATGTTATTACAAGGAATACAAAGTGAAAGCATCCCAGATTCGTGACTTCATGATAGAATTGCAAGAAGCTCTCCAGCAAAATGGTTTCTTTTTCTTCTACCTGCAAATGCCCATTCATCAGAATTACAATGTTCTTTGGAAAGAATTCAAAACCGACAAGAAGGCAGGCGAAGTTTTGCCGGGGATCTCTCTGGTTTCCTTGGCCAGTGTGTCAGCGTCCTGTGGTCTGCCTTTCAAAGGAGCTGAGAGCGCGGGGCGCTGGCAGTGCTGGCTCCCCGGCAGGCACCTCCTCGGCTGGTACCGCCTGGTACCGGTGATCCCCTTGGCCTCGGGCAGGGATGAAGAGCGTGCAGGAGAGGAGTGGGCCTCCTGGCCCGCCTGGCTAGGGGAAGCAGGGTGTCACTTGCATATGAACCTGTCTCTAGAAAAGGAGGTGCAGCTGTGCAGAGCAGAATTCTGGCCCATGATCCTTTTTTTCCTGAGTCGCCTGCATTCGCTGACACAGAACATCTTTAATGCTGCTTTTTTTGTGGAGAATTGGGGTTTGGGATAATGAAATGCAGTTTTCTTCTTCCATGGCACAACAAAAGCATACATAAGAAACCTCCACAAGGTGAAATTACCTTTTTTCCCCCGTCCCCTCCTCCTGCCAGGGCTCTGCTCAATGATATATTTACACATTAGAAAAATGAAGTGATGATACTCCAATATTCTTCACTCAGATGCAATTCTGGTCAGTGTTGGCTGGGGGGAAGATTTTCAGTGTGAAAGGTGCTCAGTGCTGGGAAGGTCTGGGATTTGCTGTCAGCCACAGAAGGATGCAGACTTCTAAAGAACCCAAAGTCTCCAGGCTAAGGCCCAGATGTTTCATGCAGGCTGTGGAAGGAGGCTTTCCTGAAATACAGGCACTGTGGAGCATGGCTGTAAAGCGTTATGTCCTAATGAGCCTGTCTGAAGTCCTGACCAAAAGACCACAAAGGCTTGCTGAGACCAAGGCTACGGCTTGCAGCACTGCAGAGATCTCGAGATAAAAGAAATCAGGTTTCTGCTGCTGTGAGCTCTCCATCCCCTGCTATGGAGGCACTTTAACCTCCCTTCTTTCTTAACTGGACAATCTGTGCGTCTTTGAGGCACAGTGCAGAACCTGAAATCTTTTTGATGTGGTTTTCTTTTCTTTCTGAATGAATGAAAAGATAGAGGCGTTTTTTTTTTTTCTTTATGTGCTTTTCTTCCCCCAGGTACTGTGGTATGATAATTTTTTTTTTCACGTTTTTGGCAACCACCTTCGAATATGCATCACTTCTGCTGTTAAAAAACACCCAACCGTTTTTATTAGTGATCTTCTGGCAATAAGATGAGTACAGGAATTCATGAGGCTGAAGTTTTGCTGTGAGGGAAGGGAGGTGGCTTCTTGGGTTGGCATGGCTGCAGAAGCAACCTCATCAAGTACAGAGCTCCAGGTCCCCTGCAGTGAATATATAGAAGATGATGGAGGTTGGGAGCAGGGGCATAAACTGATTTGTATTTTGTCAAAAGCACAAATAACCCATTCCTGCTCTTTGACTTTCAAATGTTCCTAAGGGGCTTCTGTAAATGATTTCAGAGTTCATTTTCCTGTTGTAGCTGGATGTGTGAATGTGCGTTAAGGTTTCCAGGCAAGATCCTTCTCTAAGAGAAGATCTCAAAGGCCAAAGTCCTTATCTTCATGGTCAGAGATGTTACTGGGTTTTAAAACAGGAATTCTGTGCAGCTCAGATTCTTGTTTTGTTTGCTTTGTCTGGTTGGTTGGTGTGCTTTGACATCCCTCTTGCCTTAATAATTGTGGCTTCTCTCATTGGTCACAGACTGGGGTTTAGCCTGGGAGGGTAGGCGCGCAAGGAGCTTTGATCTGTTCAGTAGCAGCTACCAATACAGTTCTGCATCGTGTGAAAACCCCATTCAGAGTAGCATCAAATCCTATGGAGATCCCTGCAGGGAGATTCCTACAGCATCTTCTTGCACCTCCTGTGGAATCACAGAATCACAGAATTGTAGGGGTTGGAAGGGACCTCTGTGGGTCATCTAGTCCAACCCCCTGCCAAAGCAGGGTCACCTACAGTAGGCTGTAGAGGACCTTGCCCAGGCAGGTCTTGAATATCTCCAGAGGAGACTCCACAACCTCCCTGGGCAGCCTGTTCCAGTGCTCCATCACCCTCAGAGGGAAGAAGTTCTTCCTCATGTTCAGATGGAACTTCCTGTGCTTCAGTTTGTGCCCGTTGCCCCTTGTCCTGTCGCTCTGTTCATTAACAATTTGGGAATTGTTTATATATGTTTTCATTGATTTGTGGTATATTAATCAGCTCTGCAGCTGAATTTAGCCAAGTGGCTTTTTTGTGTGAGTTCAATTTAGATTTGGATTTTTTGTTTGATTTCTTTGAATAAATTTAAGAAACCAAAAACCTTTGTGGTACGAGTATGAGAACACTTTGTGTTTTTTGGAGTAGGAACATTATTTCTTTAAATTTGAGATTAGAGAAGCAAAAAGGCTGCTAATTGCTAGGATATGGAAGACAAGATGGTCTCATTGCATCGCAAAGGTAGCTTTATAGACAAATTGGTCAAGTCTGACTATTGCTCAAGTTAGTCAGCTTTGACATTTTCATGAGTGTTGTGCTAATCGTAAGGGTGATTCTTGATGTCATGAGCACAGGCCCACCCTTGCCAGAGCTTTCTGACAGAGTATTTCAGAAGAGTCACACTACTGTGGCTGTGGATCGTGCTCTGTCTGACTGTGCACAGCAGATGAGGGAAGTTGGGTGGCTTTAAACTTCTGAACAAGGGTGCAGGCAGCTTAAGAGTGTGGCTGCACATTGCAAAGGGCTGCAGACCAAAGGAGAGCAGGTTAGAGAAGAACAAAAGAGGAACCTCATCGCCTATCAGTTCTGTGGAATTCCTAAGACAGTACTCCTCTGTGTCCTCAAGGCGGTCCACAAATACAAGGGAGGAAGACATCTCTTTCTAGAGATAGGTCTAGCATGGATTGCAGCATCTACATTGCATTAATCTTAAGTGAGCTCTTGCTATTGTGTCAGTTTTTTGTAGTTACTGGGGGAAAATTTGTGTGGGTTCTTTTGAACATCATTCTTGAAGCGTGCAAATAGGCTTTTTCATTAACTCTGTGCAAGTACTGCAGTCTGTGCTCTCTCAAACGTTACATAAGAGAATAAAAGCATTTTCTGAAAAGTTAGAAAGCAGAGATGTATTAAAAATGTAGTAGGAACTCAGTTTGGATCTTGGTTCTGAAAGGTCAAAACTTTAGTTTTCTCCTCAGTACTGGCAATTACTGGTTCAGCTTCTTCCACCTGTTATCTCCAGGTTTACTCTCTTTTTTGCCATTTTTTCCATCTTTTTCCACAACCCGTGGCACATAGCTGAACAGGTTTTTTGAATTATTGTTAGTTTCGATGTCCTTACAATAATTTAAGGAAGTGTTAATGATTTCCTACTTTTTCTTCTTTGCTCATATGGCAAATTATTGTAAGTGGCAGCGTGGTTATTCATTTCATAGATGACTCTTTCAGATGGCCCTTTAATGGGCATTATGATGAAAAGTGCCTGCTTGATGTTACACTGAATATAGCAGAGATCACTTATGAGCATTTTATTGTGTTTTCTTAGGTATAATCCCTGCAGTTTGACATGCATAAACTGAAAGTAGTAAGTGTACTAGGAGGTAGATTTTGCTTGAAGTAACTGAAGCCAGCTGAGCAAGATGGCAGAGGAGCCTGCAGGCTTATTTCAAATCCCACCTACATCCCTTCCCCTTTAGCATACAGATTCATGCCTGGGATTGGACCCAGACTTCTCTGGAAGGAAGGGGAAAAAAACCCAACACGTTTGCACAAATATTTCTGGCCAACAATCTGCGTGTCCCTGGGTACTTCCCTTGTTTTAGAAGCTCAGAGTGGCTGGAGTGAGGTTATCTCCTACGCATGTCTGACACTTAATCTTCTTAAATGGAAAGTCAGAAAAGATTATTCCTTTGGTCTCTTTCAGTCCTTAAAAAACAAAAGAATAATCATTTCTAAGGCATTTTGCTGCTGCACCTACCTGATTCCAGCTGTGAAACACTGGCCCTCTCAATGCTCACAGCTCTTTGTCAGGTTGCTCAGGCCACAATTCACAAACAATTCTCTCTGAGGGCATGAGATGTATGCGGGCACTGAATATTAAGGGTTTGCCTGAGTGTCATACTGAGCACAAAATGTGGACTTGGAGATTTATTTGCCTCTGCAGCTTCCTGAGCCCTCAGGAATGAGCTCTTTCTCGAACACATAAGGCTGTGTACTTCACAGACATGTGTTTTGTGCAGCTCGTCTCCGTGATTTTGCCTGGTATAGAAGTTGTCCTGTTTGACTTCAGGGAGCTATATTAGGCAAAACGTGGGCCCTGCATGATCTTTTCTCTACTCTGTATTGGCCATTTCATTTCCCATTCTCATCTGTTCCCTTCTGAAGTAGGCCATTTTCACCTGTGTGTTGCATTTCCACCATCCAAAAGTGTGAGCCGCTCTCTTCAGTTGCTTTGTTTTACCCTTTATCCTATTTAAATCCTCCCTTGTTTAACATGCATAAAGTTCTAAAACTACATATATCTTGAAAGGATGTGAGAGATATGTCAATACAGGTGGCTTTCACAAACAGCCATTTGAGATGCTTCAGGTAACCCCTGTATCCACCTCCATCTCAAAGCCAGATAATAGCTTTGTCATGGTAATCCTGTTATGCCACTCTCACTCGCTTCTACCTTGGTAGCCCAAAATTCAGTGGAACTACTTGAAAGCTAAGGTGAGAGAATTTAACCCAGGTTTTTGCATAGGCAGTTCCAGACCTTCAGTGAGACAAGAACAAATTACTCTGGTCTATATTTAGATTCACTGTTAGTGTAATGTGGATTTTCTTGAACTTCCTCTCATTACGAAGAGCTTTAGGTAAGCAGTCCAGAGCTTTTTAACAAGTTTATTCAGTAAAGACACCGTGCAAGCCAGTGGATCTACAAAGAGTTAAATTTGGCTCCCAGGCACTGGCCAGAATTCCTAGCCAAGGTATGGAGATACCCACGGAATAATCATAGAATCGTAGAATGGTTTGGATTGAAAGGGACCTTGCAGGTCACCTAGTCTACCCCCCCCCCGCCATGAGCAGGGACACTGTCCACTAGACCAGGTTGCTCAAAGCCCCATCCAACCTGGCCTTGAACACTTCCAGGGAGGGGGCATCCACAACTTCTCTGGTCAACCTGTTCCAGTGCCTCACCACCTTCATAGTGTTGAATTTCTTCTTTATAGCTAATGTAGATCTACCCTCTTTCAACTTGAAGCCATTAACCCTTGTCCTATCACTATATGCCCTTGTAAAAGGTTGCTCTCCATCTTTCTTGTAGGCCCCCTTTAAGTACTGAAAGGCTGCTATAAGGTCACCCCGGAGCCTTCTCTTCTTCAGGCTGAACAAGGAGGGGTGCTCCATCCCTCTGATCATTTTTGTGGCCCTCCTCTGGACCCGCTCCAACACGTCCATGTCTCTCCTGTGCTGAGGGCTCCAGAGCTGGATGCAGCACTCCAGGTGGGGTCTCACCGGAGTGGAGTAGAGGGGCAGAATGACCTCTCTCGACCTGCTGGCCACGCTGCTTTTGATGCAGCCCAGGACACGGTTGGCCTTCTGGGCTGCGAGCGCATATTGCTGGGTCATGTTGAACTTCTCATCAACCAGCACCCCTAAGTCCTCCTCCACAGGGCTGCTCTCAATCCATTCTCTAGCTAGCCTGTATTTGTGCTTGAGTTTGCCCTGACCCAGGTATAGGACTTTGCACTTGGCCTTGTTGAGCTTCATGAGGTTGGCACAGGCCAACCTCTTAAGTCCTTCTGGATGGCATCCCCTCCTTCCAGCTTTTTGATCGTGCCACACAGCTTGGTTTCATCGGCAAACGTGCCGAGGGTGCACTCAGTCCCACTGCCCATGTCGCTGACAAAGATGTTAAACAGCACCGGTCCCAATACCAACCCCAGAGGAGTACCATAATGAATTTTCCCTGTGTCTTGAACTGTTTTTCTACCACTGCTTTTAGATTTGACCTTGAAGCCAAGTCTCATCACGTTTGCTTCTTCCTCCTTTCCAAATACGACTTGCTTGGGCTTTGTGAATCTACAACCTACCTTCCTATAGTGGCTGACAGAGATATTGGTCACATTTGCCATCCCTGGATAGGATATTGAGGACCAGCAATTTTCATTCTCCTGCTTTTGTTAAGGCTCTGTCTACTGCGTCCAGATTGATTGGATAGGAGAAAGTCATACATCATCAAGCTAAGCAACTCTGCCTGTACGTTTGCCCTGGTATAGCTGTCTGTGTATTAAAAAGGATGTCATGTGCATTTATGGTTGAACTATGTACTTATTCCTCACACAGACATGTAGTTCTTTATTTTCTCCCAGAATCATGTGACCCTTCAGTGTAGAGAGAGCTACTGCCCTCCTCATTGGGAAGGATTTGGACCAAGCTTGCATTTTTAAGAACTACTGGAATATGTGATAATGAAAGTAACTATTCTGAAAATAAGACTGCTTGTGTGATGGATGTGTGCCATACAGAATTGACATTTCATGTGATCTGATGCAGTACAACATCCAAATACCTGCTGTATGGTATCGTGTCTCTGAGTGGATAGCCAAAACCACGTATGGTGCAAGACTCTGTATTCATTTATACTACCTATTGCATGAAGGTCTTTGCTAAATTAGTTGGACTAAAGCACTGTCTAACAGCCAGGTGGGAATGGGGCTGCACAGGGAATCAGTGAGAAGGGAACGCCACCAAAACCCATTCCAGTCACTAGACCTGTTAAGAGGACTTCAGTATGCATTTTTTTTAAATTATGGCTTATTCATTGAGAAAAATGTTAGCTGTCAATACTTCTTTGATTTTTAGAATTAGTTTTCCCTATGGCTTTAGGCAAATAATTTTACTATCCTACCTCAGTGGGCCTATCTGTAAAAGCAGAATTAGTAATCTATGAATGTCAAAGGAGTGTTATAAGGTTTAATCGTTTACTTGTTCTGTTGAATGTTTTGGAAAATGAAAGATGCTGTATAAGTATTACTATTGTCTTCAAAGCATTTTTGTTTTGTGAATTTTCTCCGAAATACAGCAGTTTTGTGCTAGGAATATTTATATTACGGATTTTTTTTTTTTGAAGTATGTATTTAAGGTGCTTGTATAAAGCACTACATAATGTGAACTATATTAGCAATTTACTGAAAGTATTGCAGACAAAAGACTGAATTCAGAAACTCCGTATCTTACAGTCCCCTGAAATGCCTCATTACTTAGTGATACTTAATCAAATTTAATCTGCAGTAAATCTCTCTGTGTCATTAAAATTCTCCTAGGCATTACTTTCACATTATTTCTCAGGAGTTGGAAGTAGGCAAGGTTTTGGACTTTTTTTTTTAAACATATTATACTGAGGAAAGGAAAATAATTCGATGGGCTTGCTTCACAGAGATACAGCATTGAAAATAAGTCTGTCTAGTAAAAGTAGGATAAAGTATTGCTTTCTCTTTCACATATACTTCAATCTGCTTGACGCCAGATTGTTTTGCCCATTTTCCACTTTTATATGTCTTAAAGTTTTTTTTACAATTTTGATGAAATGGGTTTTATTTTTTCATGTTTATCTCTACCATGCAGAAACAAAAGACAGTTGGTCTGGACACACTCTACTGAGTTCAGTGAACCCAGTGGAGCTGCACCAAAGATGATGGCTGCCCAAAATGTTCAGCCTTTCTGTGTGGAGCACAACACGCGACTTCGTTCCATGCTGTGGTTTCTCACGGAACCCCAGCTCCCCAAGTCATGTGAACATGTGAGAATCACACCTCTTTGATAAAGTTTATTTTTAAAGCACAGAAAGAAAAAAAAAAAAAAAAAACAAAACAAGCAAAAAAAAACCCCACAAAAATAGACCAAACAGTGAATCAAAGCGATGTCACACAGAACACTTCTGTATCTGGGTTTTCTTTAAGACTGCACATGGTGAAACTGGCAAGAGGAAACATCTGATTCTTCAGTAAGTGTTGATCCTTTTGGTGAGAGTACGCCTTGCCTTTCTATGCAGTTGTTATAAGCAGCTAACCTGAGTCACAACATAGATGAGGCCGGAGACTGAAAAACTGGGTTGAGGGCAGAACTTCTCTTTACTGGAGCAGACAAGCACAGGCCTCGATTAAACTGGGCAATGCTGTGTGTCGGGCCACCAAAGATGTTCATGAGATGACTGTCAGATGTTGCTTTCCTAACTGTTCAGAAAGTACTCAGTAGTACTAGTCCATTTGCCTTGCTGCTTCTTGTTCAGCTAGCGATTTATACGGGGCAACTGTGGTACATGCTGCTGTCTTTTTCACAAGGCAGGTAACAGATTTTGATTCAGATTCCTGTTGTATGGACTTTACTCTGGTTTTAAGATCCCCTTTTTCTCTTTATTGTAGAGGTTTCTGTGCCAAAGGGAGATACAAAGTTAAACAAGTGCTATGTGTTCCATCCAGAGGTTGATAGTTTTAAGACAGTAAAATCACAGAAATCAGTATATTCTGTTAGTTTTCTGCTTTAAGCCTATTCATACATGCTGGTTTTCATTTAGCTTAAAGTCTGACACCAAATCCGTCCCATCACTGAGTCCCTCCTGTGTCTGGAGGACTCAGTCTTGCAGACTGAAATTTCCAGCAACCCAAGGGGACTTCAATGGCATTTTCTTTTTCCCATTTTTATTGCGAGTGCAAATTTCCTGTACATTTCCCCGCATGTGCTTTGTAGGGGCTAAGTGGAATGGGTAAGGAAAGGCCAGCTTGCTGGAGAGACAAGAGTGTCAGGGTGGTGTCGTACCCAAAGTGGAAAGGTTTTTGGAGAGGAAAAAGGTGCAGGAACCCCACGAGACAGGCCCCGGGTTGAAGTGCTGTCTTCTGGGAGGTGCACTCATGTTTATATCACTCTGACCACAAACACCAGTAGCTGAGAATGAGCGAAAAGGTCACATAAATGGCAAGGTCAGGTATGCTCCTTTCCCTCCAGCAGCACCTCTTTTTCCTGAGCTTATTTTTCAGTGCGTGGCGTTCTGTGGTCCTGGCTGTCAGCCATCCCCCAGCTCGCTCCTGGGTGGAGGATGGCAGTACACACTGATCGGGGGGCACTTTGTAAGGCTGAAAGATTTGGATCTGAAAGTGCTCGAGGCTGGATCGGATCGGAAGGAAAGTTTGAGAGGGACAGATATCACAGACCAGATGAGGGGCAAAGTGCTGAGGAGCTGCCCGTTCCTGCTGTGGGTCTGTGCACCTCCGTTAGTGCTTCCTCCAGCAAGATTCTGGTCTTTGGCTGGCTCTGGGATGTATTTTGATAGTATCAGTAATACCTCTGACCATAAGGAGAATTATAAGCAAGAGCTGTGTTGTGCAGAGACAAGGCTGCTGGTAGCAATACGTATCTGATGTGGGGAATGGGGGAAGGGACATCCTGGGAAAAGAGAATGAACAATTGTATGAATTAATCTGTGAAATCAGTGAATTGGTAAAAATGAAACTGGCTACCTCATTACACAACTTAAATAGAAAGAAAACAATTAATAAGCAAAGCTGTGATCAGGGAAGAAATATTACAAGCAATTTGCGAAAGAAGTTAAAAGTCAGCTAGAAGCAGTCTATCAATTGAAGCAAAGGAAGCAAACGTGGTCCTGGAGTCGAGGGGAACCTAAGGAGTATGCCTTACCACATGTGGACAGGGAGGGCATGACAGCATCCACCAGAGACAGAGCTCTTTCTATTGGGCTCACGTCCTAACACCATGCTATGCTGATGGGATGTCCAACCCATAGCTGTAGGAGTCTGCTGTTACAGTCAGATGCACCACAGCAGTGAATCCAAATGCTCCTTAAGTTTGGGCAGGGAGGAGGAAGAACTGGCTTGGGATAGGTTTTAAATCAGACACAAAGTCTGTGGTTGATGCCACCATGATGAAGGCCAAGAGGTCTCTGTGCTGCGCTTGCATTTATAAACAACTCTGTGCTAATTTTATTGTGTTCTGCACCATAAAGACTTTCCAGAGTGTTATGATGGAGCTGGTCTATACCAAAATCTCAGCTCCGAATATTTTTGTCAGATCACTTTAGACTTCATGAAACCCTGAAATGTTCTTCTGGGTGTGAAGAACTTTGAACCTTGGAGGAGGCTTGTACGGGACTTGAATTTGATTTGAAAGTTTCAACTCTTTTTATACTATTGATACTTCTGCCCCTCCACGTCTGATAAACTTATATATTTATATATATCCTCTTCTGCCCAGCAGCTGTTTCCTTATTGAGGGCATGCTGCAGCCCGTTTGCCTGCTTATTTCAAACTTCATGTAGTGATGGGTTCCTTTCTAACTTAGGTAAGGTTTACACTACTATATAACTCAGAGTTTTTTCTGTGAGAGCAAGCCCTGGGTGAGTACAGACTGAGAGAGTTGCAAGCTGCTAATTGCACAAAGATAGTAGTTCCTTGTCATCATTTGGTTTTATTTATCTCCCCACCCCATGTGATTTTCAGATCAAAACCTTGAAGAGCTTAGCACGGTTTGAATCCTCTAATTGTGCTGCTGCAGCCATGTGACTGTCTGGATGTGTAATTCCCTGCAGAAGGAGACAAACTGCATGTTAAAGAGCTCAACAAATAGTGTTTAAAACATGAAGAAGTGTCAGTAGTGTACAATACCTGTGCCACTTCGCCTGAAATCTACTACTGCCGCAGTCACGTGGAGGCTTGGTTGATGGTAGCAAGCTTAGTGGTCTGAGGGCAAGAGCGTGGGTGGGGAGAGAAGGCTAGCTGGACCTTCAGCTTGCTTCCTCTCCTGTTTGACAACCCTTTGTCTCCGAAACTGGTTTCATCTATCATTTGTCAGAACGAATGATTCCTCGGAGGTCTCAGCGAGGAGGTAGGAATCCCTGCCTTGTGGAGGTAAGGGGCAGTCGCCTTCCCCGCCGCCGAGTAACCTAAATCCGTTCTTGTTGTACTGCAGTGGTGTAAGACAGAACGAGAAAGAGAGAGCAGCTGGGATAAAATATGCAGGGATCTGCTAAAGACCTTCTTCATTTATAGGTAATATATGGGAGGGGGGGAAAGGGCAGATTAAACACGATTGTTCCCATTTTACAAAAAGCCTCGCGCTGTTTTCAGAACAGTTAATTGCATTGATTGTTCCGACCTCTGTATCTTCCTTTCATACGGGAGCTGGTCGTTGAATGGCAACTTGTTTTTCTGCTGGCTGGCAGCAGAGGAGCAGGGGCCGTCTGGCACGGCGAGGCTGGACGGGTGTGTGTAGAGTGTGTGCGTTTTCAGAGCACGGCACTTCGGAAGGCTGTTGCTCAGTTGCCAAAAGCACCGCTGTTGCGGAGCGAGGGAGGGAGCCTGGCAGCAGCCTTATGATCTCTATCAGGTAGGCAAACGCACAAGCCATAGGCTTATTCCTGCCTACTTTTGTTCCTCAAAGTGGTGGTGCTATGAGCAGGTAGCAGTTGGGTTTGCAAAGTCCTCTCTTTGCTCGTGGCAGTCAGACAGGGTTGGTGAGAGCAGCTGGGTGTGTTTGCCCAGAAGCCGGGATGTATGAATGAGGAGATCAATCGCTGCGCTAAAAATCACTGAGCCATCTGGGATTTACAGATAGAGGATTGACTTGCAAATCCTACTGAAACTGAGATCTGCAGTAACTGCTGAATAACAGCACATGCGATGGAGGTGGTGTAGAAAGTTATCTGGAAGACCTGAAATGTCCTAGTGGTACTTTTCTCAACCCTCGGTTGCAAAGAAGCTTCGGAAAGAGTGAGAAAACACTGAGGTAGAGGGAAATTACGTTCTGCTGCTTTTTTTTAACCCTGTTGTTGACATGTGATTTTGAACATACTGCAAGATGACAGAAAATGAAGCTGTATTTTGCCAGTACCTGGTGCCTACCAAAACCAATCTCTCTACAGCTGCATGCAAACTGGGCAAGTCCGTAACCAGGGGTAGAGGGGGAGAACACAAGTGGAGAGAGAAAAAAAGGCTCGTTCAGAAAGGCAGCAGAGAATGCACTTGGAAGTAGAATTTGGATTTTGAGTCAGTTTTATGCTTATCTGTGCTCTGTGATTATGCAGACCTACAGCAGCTGTCAGGCTGCAAAGAGGAGCTAGGGTCAAACCAAGACCTGAGAGTGGGAAGAAGAAGTGCCGAAACAATCTTCTACTGTAGGTGAAGAAGGCAGAGCACTCGTAACAGACACTGCTCACCTCTGTCGCAGCTTTCAGCATGGATTTTAAGTATGGAATTAGTCTGCCGTTCTTTCTCAGTGATAAGCAGTGATGTTTGCCTGGTTTACTTCACATGAAGAAGCTGAGGTATGGGAAAGTGTCCTGTGGGTTTCTGGTCGAGCTGTTCTAAAATATAGTGAGGAACAGAGAGAGAGTGGTTGCTGACATAGGATGTGTCAGAATTATAGACCTGCCCAGCAGTCAGGTAAATAGATACGTGTTCATGGTGTGGAGCAAAATGGGTATTCTGCTGTGTTTACTTCTCTGCTGTCTTTCATCGTGCTCAAAACCAGATGTTGAAAATCAACCATCCATAACCACGCTAGACATCCAAGTAGGAAACTAGTAACATTTGAAGCCTAGAAAGACTAAACAACTTGGCCAACGTCGAAGAACAAGTTTGGAAAAGAACTGGAAATGCAAACCAAATCCCTCAGTGTTTTATCCACTAACCCATTTCAGTAAAGCAAAATAACAGCTTTTTTCCTGGCAGGGCATGACCTGACCTTATGTTGCCTCGGACAGTTGCACTGTTGTTCTGTGCTATTCTAGCCTAGTTTTAAAAGGTGGTTCTAGTATTTATATTATGGAGGTGCTGTGTGTAAACCTACATCAGAGAGGGGAAGATTTTGGTTGCGGATGAAGTCATCTTGGAATGACATGTAAGTTAGTTTGTAAATAAATGTAGGAACACAAAATGAAATGTGGTACATGATTGTTAGTCCTCCCTGATAGTGGTATTGCTAACTGTGCTCCGTGTTCGGAGGTTTGTCTGTTGTAACAATGTTTGCCAAATCTTTTCCCTGAATTTATTTCTCGGTGGAGATATTCACAGTAAAAAGGCTTCCGGTAAAACTTTAATAAGTGGAAGGCATCCTTCATATCTGTAGTTGTCACTGGCATCACACAACAGAGGGAGTGGTGCTGTGACCTAACTGCTACCCTTGGTGATGTGTTAGCAGAGCTATGCCTACTGCACTGGTCTTCCTAAGAAGCAGAGCTGGACCTTTGTAAACTCATCTCTTTTACCGAGTCTACAGCCCTGTTTGTTCTGCTCCTGTAACACAGACCATGGTCAGTTGAAATTGAGAAGCAGTTGATCTTGTCTTTTGTCTTCTGGGGTGCAGCTACTGGAGAACATCTCTTCTCCTGCGACCTAGATCGCTGAACGGCATCACTGTGCAGGGCAGGCTCCCCAGGTAGATACTTAAGGATATTTTCATTGCTTGTGTAATGCCGTTGTTCAGTGGAATTACTAGGGGCATCTGTGTACTGAAATATGTTCACAGCTATAAAGAAAGCTCACTAGATAGTCCTATAGGTAGCTAACAGGATATCACTACAGTATCTTTCAAAGATATTGAAGAATAATAAGGAAATAATATCATTTGTCTGTCGTCTTACAAAATCTATCTCCATGCTCCCCTCTCCCAGCAGATCAGGATTTGAAGGATCTGAAACTAGGCACACTTATCTCTACATATTACCTCCACTGAGGGCAGTAGGAGTTAGGAGTAGGTAGGTAGGATGGCACAGACCTGCTGATTTTTGTAAGGGGTGGCTGGTCTGACTGAAGATGAGACTGTTAAACTCTGAAGGAATTGTTATGCTCTAGCAGGTAAATGATCTGTAAATGAGAACTTTTCCAAGGAAACTGGATGTGATACGTGATGAAGGAAGAAAATAGTCCAACGCAATCTTTCAGATGTTGATTAGAAGAAAAATTCTGTCTCAACAGAGAAACTAGAACCCAATAAATCAGTCTGAGAAACAAACTAAAATTTACTCATTTTTGCCTTAATCTGCAAGCAATAGACTGCAATAGGTATGTGAGTAAAGTCCAGATTCCTCAAACTTTCTAATCCTACCACTATCAGATAGTGGAACAGAAGGTGTTCCAGCGTTTTTAACAGCTTATCGTGCTGGTAAAGGGGCAAATGTGCCTGTTAGAAAGTCTGTGGTTTAGTATTAACCTGAGGGGGTTAAAAAAAAAAATAAATGTATGTATATAACCAAACCAGAAAAATCTGCACAGCGTTGTATTTATGAAGTAGAATGAGGAGAGGAATCACAAAATCCACTTACAGGTGAAGCGCAGAGCAAAGTGTAGCTATAGCTGTGACTCTGACTAGCACTGCAGTATTTCTGACCCTGAGTAATTCTCATTTCACCCAGTCTTGGTGTGATAGAGCCATGCAAATTGTCTGTAAGAAATGGCATAAGGTACCTGGTTTTCTGACTCTCTTAACCAGTTGTCAGATCCCCATAGATTCACAGTGTTGTTGAAAATTTAAAAGAATGCTAGGAACTTTCTTGAGGGTAGCTGTAGCGAAAAAAACCTGTTTGCAGGAAGAGAGAGCTTTTTTTGAGATGAGTGTTGTTTAAAGAGTTGTTTCCCCTCCCTCATGACAGATGCAAAGAACAAGAAAGATGAGCAGAAGCCCACACTATGGAATAAGTAATATTCTTGCTTGAAAATAACTTTTGTCACACTTTGAGTTGTTTCAGAACAGTGAAATAGGAAAAAAAGTCCCATGTGATTGCCCAGACTTTACTCAGTACCAAAACAAATTGGAGCATTATTCTCTATTTTTCATGCTATTTTTCTAAATCTAGTTTTTTAGGGATCTTCAGTGTTAGACAGACAACAACTTTTCCCAAAGTTATTTTCCAACATACCAAAATTCAGTTTTGAGTAAACCAACACTACTTAGCATCACAGGATAATTTAGGTCAGAAGGACTTTGGGATATCAGGTCACTCAATTTAATGGTTTAATGTTAAAATAGTGCTCCATTCTGTAGCAGTTCAGTGTAAAAGTAGGCAAAACTTAACTCTTTGGAAAATTTAGATTCTTTAAACCTGTGGAGAGATTTGGGAGATTCCCTGTGAAGATGGACTTTATGCAAAAGCGTTGGGTTTTTTGTTTTGTTTTGTTTTTTTAACTTACAGAACGGGAAGCTCAGTTTTGCTGAGCACTGCAAGGCCAGGCGTTCCTAGAGAAGTGATGTCTTTCCAAAATAGTCCACCTTTTTCAGATGTAATGGTAGGCTGGGCTCTAAGCCGTACTTTCCATGGTGTGTTTTGCCCTCAGGCGCTCAAGACTGACTCTGCAAGTGTGAATCGAACCCAAAATGTTTTGAAGCATGTAGCGTTTGTCTTTTTCATTTTGATAGTTTATATACATGTAGAAATGTATTGGGAAAACACTTAAAAACCAAAAAGCAAATACCCTTCAATATCCTGCTGGAAAATGGTGACCAGGATGAGCCCTCAGAGTCTGCATGGATTTGACATCAAGTCAGAGTCTTTCCAGGAGTGAAAGGGATCTGCTTTTGGAGCCACTGTGATTATATAGAGGATGGATCTGTCTCCCGTTGTACCTTCCCCACCTTTTGCTTAATGTGGTGTAATGAACTAAAACTTGAAACTTGTAGAGCACCGTTCCCACTAGTAGAAATATCTGCAGATTAATCAGGCTGAGGTACTTAACATTAAATCTTGCTTATTATAATTGACTGTTATGTCATGCTAATGAGATTTCTTTCAGTTTTACTGCCTGCATGCTGCTGATTCAGACAGCCAAGAATTTTAGTATTATTTTATGCTCAACTATGCCTTACTGGCTTTTTTTTGGGGGAGGGGGTGTATGAAAGGAACAGTAGATGACTTCTCTGTTGAATATCTGTATGTGAAACAAGTGAATAGTCTTTCGAAAGGTGTGTGTTTAAGAATATGAGGCTTCTGAGACATGTTAGTTTTAATTAACAAAAGCCAAACAAGTCTTGAAAATAGCATTGTATCTTTGTTAAATATCCAAAATTAAAAATGGCTGGGAATAAGGATTGGAAGGGGGATCACGTTATTAGAGAAGGAAAAAAATAAAGCAGCAATGGCTTTTCTTCTTTCATTTCTGCTACTGTAAGCAGTTATACAGAGTAGAGTGAAAAGATCCAAGTGGTTTAACTAGCCAAATGTACTTTTTCTGTTTCCCAAAGGCCAAGCTAATCTACTCACTGGAGACCTGACCTAGATGAGAGTTACATCTCCTGGGGAAAACTTCAGGTCTTGAAATAAGCACTGAAGGAGGGTTGGTGGGATCATTAGCATTGAGAGGCCGGAGGACTGCTCCCAAGCTGTGACCACTCATACTTCAAATTTACCTGTTTTCCTCTAGTTTTTCATGGACATAATCTAACTGCTCACCCCACAGCAAGAAAATGATCATCTGCTCATCTGTACGGACATGCTTGAGCTTAGGATGCAAAGTGAGCGTGTTCTTTTGAGGGGAGAGATGAGCTTAGCGTCCGGATGACTGTTTTTTTATTACTCCTATTTTTAAGACAGATCTCAAGTGAGAATAAATGGTATTGCCATGCTGAGGTCGATAGATTTAAGCTATCTTACACTAGCAGTGTATCTAGCTAATTAGTATGGTGTTCCGCATATTTATCTCAGCATGAAAGAAGCTTTGTCCCATTCACAAGCCACGTAGATGCCATAGCTCCAAGGCCAAAGCACATAGTCATGCGCAGCAGAAATTACTAACCTTGGCTTAAGAAACCTCCTTTAGGCCTGAGGTGGTGGTTTTCCCACTTCTGCCAAAACAATAAGCCATCTGCAGAGAGAAGTAAGTGCTGGCGTTCTTATCAGTTATTTACAGATGTCTTAAATAGCAGAAGCAGTGAGTCTGGATGCCATGGTGTTGAATGGTGATTTGCTGGGGGTTTCGCTTTAAAAAGAAGAAATTGGGAAAATGAACACACCACCGCCAATCTAGTGTGGGCTCTAAGACATCTGGCCTTGGAGAACTGGCAGGGTAAGGAGGGTATGGAGAAATGATCTGAGAAAAATCAAACCAGCAGTGCCAGCAGCTATAGGGGCTGAACAGAGAGATTTCTTGCAGGGACCAAACCAGTTTGAAGGAACTATGTTTTGAGTCTCAGGTAGCCTTTGTTGTAGACACTGAAACTACTTACCAAGTCCTCAGGCTGACCCAGGCTGCCCTAAGGGGCAGAAAATTCACATGCAGGTGGGGCAGAGGTTGTGCTGTATGCCAGACTCTTTCCTAGTTACGTCAGGATTGTGTCCAGCCCTCGTGTAGCTTGCCCAGGAACTTGTTTTGTAGAATTGATTAACTGGCAATCAGCCCTGCGTGTGTTCATCTCTTTATTTCTGATTCGTAACTCTTCAGAACAATGATGAGGGGTTTTACAGCCATTAAAATTGACCTGTTGTTTTCAAGTCCTTGAAACCTCTGAGTCATTTTGGACTGGTTTTGACCTGTTTTTGTATCCCAGCTTTCTTGCTTACAAGCTGCATTTCCCTGAAGAAGAGCTGTTAAAATTGCTGCACTTGGCAACCCTGCTTCTGTTGCGTATGTGACTCTGTGTCTCCAGGAGTCACGCTCTGCTGGAACAGAGCTGTTTCACTGCTGTCTGGTTGTAAAGTCCATGGTGTCATTTCAGGACCTGTATGTAAAGAGGAGATTAAAAGTGGTGGGGTTTAGGCTTAGTTTTTCCAAACAATTACTAGTTTGTTTGTTTGCTTGTGTGACCAGCTGGACACATCTGAAAGGGGGCTGCCTTTTAGAAAAGTGTCAACCCTTGCTTTTGAAAATCTTCCGTGCACGTCAAGCTAGGAGCCCATAGTTGTTCGTCATACTTGAAAACCTGGACCTTCAGATTGGCCTTTTTTATCTGTTTTCTTATTAAAATCATCTTTCTTTGAGACCTCAAGGGAGAGGCAGATTAATCATAATCTGGTGAAATTCCATTATGTAAACGAAAATGTTTTTTGAAGTCTCTGTGCAATTATTATAGGGAATCTTTGGTTGCGTCAAAACCTCAGAGATTAAATATGGTAAGGCAGTGAAAAACAATATCCGTTTCAAGAATGCAACAAAACAGTAAGTTTGTGCTCTGAACTAGTTTGAGATACACTTTATTCTCCTTAAAATAGACACAAATCGTCTAGTACGGGGTATCGCGTCAGTAAACAAAAGGTGGGTGCCTTTGTTTCTCAGGCCGAATTTCTGCATTACCTGAACGTCCTTGTTTGTATCAGAACGTAGGCATGGTGCCTTCCTTGTGCTGCCAGCCTCTGCAGAGTGGTACTGGCAAAGCGATGGAGAAGATAACTCGTGACAGCTAACTCTGGAAGCTGGAACAGTAGCTCAAGGGAGCGGGGTATTGAGTTCTGCACCGATTTTGGCATTAAGGGATGGCAGGGGTGTAGTGAGTCTGGCTGGTGCTCAGAGTGTTTGAAGGGTGGGGACGGGCTGCTGCTGGGAGACTGAAAGGATGTGTGTTCCCTGAGCAACGCGCTTGCCATTTGGGGTGCCAAAACGGGGCGTGTTCCCTGCGTCTCAATGGGATGGCTGTTCGCCCGGTGAAGGACCTTGCTTCAACCAGCCTGGAAAAGGAGAGCCCAGGACGCATGCAAACTGTTGCATTTTTGTCAAAGCAGCAGTGGTTTTCTGACAGCTGTCGGTTGACCCTTCCGCAGGTGTCCCAGCATCACAGATCTCTGCCTCTTGTAATAAAATGCCCAGTTACCAGAGGAAAAAGGAACTGGGCACCAGTTGCAGTTCAACAGGAGTATTTTCACTGGCTTTACTAGGCAGGATCTAGAAGTCTACAATCGTTACGTGAAACTGAAATTGCATTCTGGCAACATATAATTGAATGCAGACCTGAGCACTCTTGAGACGATAATGAACCACAGAAGCTCGAGGTACTAGATTATGATGCCAGCTCTTGTGGTAGGCATCAATTTATCAATTGTCTCGATATAAATGAGTGTCTCCTACCATGCTAAAATTGTGCTTCTGCAGCAAATCAAAGCTAAACAGTGGGACTCGTGTATAGATACGTAAATCGTAGCTGTGCTTAGCAATGCTTCCCCCTGTTTTTCCCCATTTCACACAAGACATTTCGACAGGACAAGGGCAATGGGCACAAACTGAGGCACAGGAAGTTCCGTCTGAACATGAGGAAGAACTTCTTCCCTCTGAGGGTGACGGAGCACTGGAACAGGCTGCCCAGGGAGGTTGTGGAGTCTCCTTCTCTGGAGA